>Ga0209393_1000031_pt1 | contig 72006 bp, 68 predicted proteins | sample SSWtaG_2_FD_184117 | JGI IMG/M metagenome (GOLD analysis project Ga0209393, IMG submission 184117) | Hot spring microbial communities from Sandy's Spring West, USA to study Microbial Dark Matter (Phase II) - SSWsed_130316 (SPAdes)... | ecosystem: Environmental > Aquatic > Thermal springs > Hot...
AGAGCCTGCCTGCCAAACCCATTAGCCCAGCCCTCTAGCACAACCGTTCTCCTAAGCGTCTACAAGAGCTTCTCAATATCTCAAGTAATTAAAGGTGATCAGAGATATTTAAATTTATCGTTTAACCTGAGACAGCCTCACACGGGTTTGTGCTATATACGCAGCTCTGGATCAGCATATTTTAATTCTTATGGATAAAGCTTAAAAACCTTTACACTAGAAGCTCTACGGGGATAGGTTTCAATTATAATGGCTAGATCTTCGAGATCTTCAAGTATGTGGGTCGCTATGCATCATGGTATGGGGGTGTGCTAATATTAGTAGAACCTCTGGTAGTTTTAAAGAGCATTGTAAAGGAGTATGGAGATAAAGGGAGGAGTGTCAGAGTTCTCGATGGGATTAATCTCGAGATTGGAAGTGAGATTCTAGCCATACTAGGCCCCTCAGGATGTGGCAAGTCAACATTGCTGAGAATAATAGCAGGTGTTGAGAAACCTACATCAGGCGAGGTGATCTATAGAGCTGTTGATAAGAATCGCCCACAGATAGGGTTTGTATTTCAATCCCCAAGCCTAGTTCCGTGGCTAACGGTGCTCGAGAATGTAGCTCTTCCTCTGAGGGCTAGGGGTATGCCTAAGAGGGAAGCTGAAGAGCATGCTAGGAGATATCTCTCACTGGTAGGGCTTCAGGAGTTTGAGGATTTCTATCCAGACGAGCTGAGCGGGGGTATGAGGCAGAGGGTTAATCTTGCGAGGGCCCTGAGTATAGGGCCTGAGATTCTGCTTATGGATGAGCCTTTTTCACAGTTAGACCCACTCACCGCTGAGAATCTTAGGGCAGAGCTGCTTGACATATGGCTCTCAGGTTTAGCACCTATAAAATCTATAGTGTTGGTGACCCATGACGTTATAGAGGCTGTATATATTGCTGATAGGATTGCGATCCTCACTTCAAGACCTGCTAGGGTCGCAGCCGTTGTTAATGTGAATCTGCCGAGACCAAGGAATAGGCTTTCCCCGGATTTCACAAAACTGGTGGATCTTATATATGAGTATGTGAGCTAAAAAGCCATTAAGCCATTGATTGTTTTATCAATAGATATATAGTAGGGATTCGCCGCATTAATTAGGTTTTCTTCCTATTGTGGGTTTCTATTGTGGGAGAGATCAGCCTTTTGCAACCCCTATAGGCCTTAGCCTAGCCACTAGCTTAGCTATCTTAACCCTATCTGCGACAAGCGCTACTTTATCAACGTCTTTATATGCTCCTGGAGCTTCCTCAGATACTATCCTTGCATCAACGGCCCTCACATATATCCCTCTCTTGCTTAGCTCGTTTATAACCTGGCTTGCTGGGTAGCTCCTGACAGCCCCTGATCTGCTCATCCATCTCCCAGCCCCGTGGGGTGCTGAGTAGAAGGTTCTTATGCTCTCTGGTATACCTACCATAACGAAGCTTCCCGAGCCCATGCTACCTGGTATCAAAACGACCTGGCCTGTCTCCTGGTGCTCCTTGGGTATCTCTGGATGTCCCGGCGGAAATGCTCTTGTTGCTCCTTTTCTATGTACAACTACTTTTCTCCTCTTACCATCGATCTCGTACTCCTCTATCTTAGCTATGTTATGGGCTACATCATATATTATCTGTAGATCGAGTTTATCGGGATCTGTGTGGAACACCTGCCTAAAGCTCTCTCTAACCCAGTGGGTTATTAGCTGTCTGTTTGTGAATGCAAAGTTAGCAGCAGCCCCCATAGCCTGGAAGTAGTCCTGCGCCTCTTTAGTGTTGAAGGGAACAGATGCGAGCTCTCTATCAGGTGGATTTACACCATATTTCTTCATAGCCCGTTCCATGATCATTAGATAGTCGCTTGCAACTTGGTGCCCAAGCCCTCTAGAGCCGCAGTGAGCCATAACAACTACCTGTCCCTCCTGCTCTATACCCAGCTTCTTAGCAATCGAAGGGTCAAAGATCTTATCCACCACCTGCACCTCGAGGAAGTGGTTTCCAGCACCGAGTGTTCCTAGCTGCTCCTTTCCCCTATCCTTAGCAGTTTTAGAGACCTTGTCAGGGTTAGCCCAGTCTATAAACCCCCTTGACTCGATGTGATACTTATCATCAGCCCATCCAAACCCCCTCTGGAGAGCCCAGTCAACACCTATACTCAGGATGTTGTTTATATCTTGCACAGATACCCTTATCTTACCCTCAGCACCAACCCCGCTTGGAATATTCTCGAAAAGAGTGTCCACAAGCTCCTTAAGCTTGGGCCTCACATCTTTTTCCATGAGATTTGTTCTCATAAGGCGGACCCCGCAATTGATATCGTATCCCACCCCCCCTGGCGATATTATCCCTTCCTCTACATCGAAGGCTGCTACACCTCCTATTGGGAAGCCATAGCCTTGGTGACCGTCTGGCATTATATATACCTTTCCCACTACACCTGGCAACGTAGCTACGTTGGCCCCTTGGACTAGCGTCATATCCTCCTTCATCTTCTTGATCAGGAATTCGTCTCCAAATACAACAACATCTGTCCTCATACCTGGCCTAGCCCCCTTGGGTATGATCCACGTATACTCGTCTGGACCTCTCTCAAGCCTTATGGACATATTTAGACACCTAATATTATATACGCTTAGCTCCTTATTTATCTTTGAAGCTTCTATAGCATTCGGGATATTGGTGGTTGTTTGGGGCTGATCTAAAACATGCTTCTAGCCTGTCCTTAGATCTACACACCTCTCTTTAAAAGTCTTTAACGCATTTTCAAGATCCTCCTTCGTGTCTATATCGAGAATCACGCCTGGATCCTGGGTCTCGATATAGGATATATATGCTTTATATCTCTCCATAAGAGCTCTAGCCCCGATATCGCCTCTTAGGCTCATGACGTCTTTGGCGATTCTCGATGATATAAGGACTGGGTTGCCTCTCAAACCTCTATAGGTTGGAACCACCATTAGAGGTTTTCTCTCCATCCCATAGTAAGTCTCTATGATCTTTTCCATAGTCTCTTTCGATACAAAGGGCTGGTCTCCGAGGATCACCATGAATGCCTCTATATCCCGTCTAAGGTTCTTAATACCCTCTATAAGGCTTGTGCTCATCCCTTCTCTATACCTTGGATTAACTATAATTTTTATTCCGATCATATCATCTATATATCTAGCTATATCCCCAGCCATGTGGCCTAGCACAACAACTATGTCTCCAAACCCTACATTTAAGACCTTCTTAACAACGATTCTTATGATTTTCTCACCACAGATTTCTATAAGCTGCTTTGGAAAACCCATCCTCTTCGATTCACCTGCTGCAAGGATCACAGCGCCTATCTCCCCATATATAGGCATAATAGTTGTGCCGCCTCTAATAAATCCCTTCTTAGCTCTAAAATATGAGGATCTCCAGGATTTCTTAGTGAATCTTTAAAAGAGACATCTCAGCGTGATTAGGATCAATATATATATTGTTCCTCATCAAATCTTCTATGGTAAGCTTTCATGGTCTTAGACATCATGTTTATAACAGCATATCTAGGAATTAATGCTCTAATATGGGTTACCATGTATGGTATTAGAAGGGATAGAACAGCATACGAGAAGATCGATTCACGATCTGAGCCAAAGAGGTCAAATATGTATGAACCTCCAAGAGTCTCTATAGTGGTTCCCCTATATCTTGAGAGACCTAGCTCTATAATGAGGACTGCTATAAGCATTTCCAAGCAGAGATATCCTAGAGGGCTTCTAGAGGTTGTGTTTGTAGTCGAGGAATCCGATATAGAAACTCTCTGGGGAGCTGAAACGGCTCAGAAATATCTTCTGGAAAATGGAATTAGAACCGACATATATATAGTAGGCGGTAGGAGAAGCTCTAAAGCCAGAGCTCTAAATGCAGTTCTGAAATCCCTTAGGGGAGAGATTATAGCTGTTTATGATGCTGACGATATATTTGATGAGGATCAAGTTTCAGAGGCCGTGAAGCTAATGACTGTTAGAGGTTATGATGCTGTTGGTGTGAGGGTATATAGATATGGTGAGAGCTTGCTCGGCAAGCTAATATATATAGATACCGTTATATGGTATGATCTTATAATAGGCTTTTTAAGGAGATCAGGTTTCCACACACCACTAAGCGGTGAGGGGCTATATATCAGGAAAAAGATTCTCGAGGAAGTAGGAGGCTTTCCGGAAAAGCTTGCTGAAGACGCATATTTCTCCCTAATTCTCTTCGAGAAAGACTATAGAATAGGGCTTCTGGACTCATATGTTGAGGAAGCTGCCCCGAAAACCATCTCAAGCCATCTTAGACAGAGGATTAGATGGTATAGGGGACATCTCGAGTGCATCTCGAGGATCATCTTCCACAGTAGTGGTAAGAGACTCAGAACATCTATAAGCTATATAAGCCCAATAATAGCAGTTGTATCTCTTTTAATATCAATCGCTACTATGATGACCACATCTACATACATAGCTAGGGGTGGAGGTCAGGGAGACATATATAGTTACGGGCAGAGTAGTTGGACAGATCCTCCAAGACTCCAGATCCGCAGCCCGGTTGTAATAATGCTAATAGCTATATTTATAGAGAGTGCGGCACCACTAGCAGTGGTTGCCCTAACAGTATCTAGCCATAGGGGATCGAGGGATCCTAGATCGCTACTCCCATATACAATTTTACTCCCCCTATATTGGATCTTGATCTCGGTCTCAGCATTGCCATCTATAGTTTCTAGAAACATGGAGTGGTATAGAACCAGAAGGGCTTAGAGACTTTTAAACGATAACAGGTATTCTGGCTTTTCTCAAAAGATCTCTAAACGCCTCTAGATCTACTCCTGCTAACATAGAAGCCCTTCTAATATCCCCTTTCTCTATATAGTATTTCAAAGCCTCTTTTATTCTTGGCTCCTGTTTTTCTATGAACTCCCAGTCAGCCATCTCCCTCCTAATCCTCCTAGCCTCTTCCTCAAGCTCGGCCCATCTTCTAATTCTATGTTCTAGCTCCTCTTTGTCTACATATTTCCTGCTCAATTCTGCTCACCGCCTCTATTAGATCTCTTCGAGGGAATATATGTAGGGTATCCTCTTCATATTCCTTAAACACCTTGGATGAATCGCTGCACTCCACGCTTAGCACGCCTTCTAGCTGTGCTGTAAGTAGTATCTCAAGCGCTCTCCACACAATGACACCTCTATATTCGTCAAAAATATCCGTAGCCATGATAGCTCCCTTGTTCTCGGTTAGCACGGTATATCCTTTTCTCCTCCCAATAACTATACATAGAGCTTCAGGAAGATCTACTGGGATCATATGTGAGATCCTTCTAGATCTAATTATAAGCGATCTAGACTCTTCAACCTCGTCATCCGATTCCGTGTAAAGCGATAGCTTTCCGGAGGCAAGCCATCTAGCTACCCAGGTTATTGTTGTGCCGCTTTTGATTTCTCTTAGAACAGCCTCAGGAATAAATACGATATCGAAGACTCTAAAGATGATCTCCCTATTCCTATATCTAGCCCAATCTATTATGAAGCATGTATCGGCAATAGCTATTCTGGGGCTAACCGACATTGGGGATCCTCGCCTTTATTCTGATCTCGTTGAACTCCTCCACACTAACACCCGCTATTCTGGAAGCCACATATAGATCTCCGGTTTCTATATAGTATTTCAAAGCCTCTTTTATTCTTGGCTCCTGTTTTTCTATGAACTCCCAGTCAGCCATCTCCCTCCTAATCCTCCTAGCCTCTTCAAGGTCTTCTCTCGATACTCTAGCTCTCATCACCATCACCTTCATAGTAGATTTACTCTCTACCTAATTAGGAGATATAGCTAAAAGCCATATAGCATTAGAGTCATTGTTTCACGATGCTTATATCTAAGAGCTGATCCAGCATCTCTTTGGCTTTACGCTGAGATCCTTGCCTTTTAAAGTAGAGGGATCAGAGACCTAGAATGGAGGCTCTTCATAGCCCCTATCTCTCATATCCTCATGTGCTCTTGCTTTAACATACCTATAGACTGTTGTCTTGTTTGAATATTTATGTTACTTTGGAGATTTAGATAATGTTTAAATACTTCAGAAGCCTAACCTGTGATTGAGGAGGTATGGAGCGACTTTACAAGGTCTCTGAAGTTGCTAGAATGCTTAACGTTTCTGCGGTAGCTGTTAGGAAGTGGATTAGAGCTGGTAGGCTGGGGGCTAGGAGGGTTGGGAAACTGTGGATGATACCTGAGAGTGAGCTTAAGCGTTTCCTAGGAGAGAAGCCTGGGGAGACTAGGGCAGTAATCTATGCTAGGGTATGCTCTCATAAGCAGGAAGATGATGGGGATCTAGATAGATAGGTAGGGAGGTTAAGAGCATACTGCTCAGCTAGAGGGTACGAGTTGTCGATGTGGTAACCGATGTTGAGAGCGGGTTAAAAGAGGATAGAAAAGGTTTGCAGAAGCTCTTCGACATTGTTGAGAAGCGCCAGGCAGATGTAGTTGTTGTGGAGTTCAGGGATAGGTTGGCTAGGTTTGGATTTGAGTATCTAAAGAGATGCTTCGAATCACATGGAGTAAGGGTGGAGGTTGTAGAAGAAGCAGAGAAGGGCTATGTAGAGGAGCTTATCGAGGACTTCGTATCAATAGCCACAAGCTTTGCCACCAGAATCTATGGTAAGCACTCGCAGAGGTTCAGGAAGATAAAAAAGGTTGTAGAGGGGGGTGGCAGGCGATACCAACTAAAACCATCGAGAAAACAATAAAGCTGAGGCTAATACCGCCCAGCAAGAACGATAGGAACCAGCTATACTCTCTCCTAAACGAGTATACCGCGATGATTAGAGAGGCGTTAGACACCATCGTTATAAACTATGCTCGTAGCAGGGGGAAAGCCCACGAGCTCTGCTATAGATTTCTAAGAGAGAGGCACCCACACCTTCACAACAAATTTGTGCAGGAAGCGTATAAGAGAGCTCTAGCGATGTACCGCAGCTACAGGAAGTTGTTGAATAGGTGGAGGCGATTGCCTGAGGAGAAGAGGGAGAAGTGTCTCAACCCTCGCCACCCAGTGTCGAGGATAATAGGGTTGTGGAGCTCCACATAGATACCTACAAGCTGGAGAGGAAGCATGGATTCCTAACACTGACAATATCTAGGGAGAGTGGTGTGTACTTGAGGTTCCTCGTAATGGGGTACGAGTACGCTCGAAGAGAGCTTGAAAATGCAAAGCTGGGTAACTCTAAGTTGTTGGTTGATAATAGCGGTGTCTTCTTGCTCTTAACTGTATGTAGAGATGTTGAAGTTGTTGAGCATAGGAACAAGCTTATCGTGGACATCAATGAAGACAGCGTTGACTGCTTGCTAGTAGACTACGACGAGAACAAAGCGGTATTGTTCTCTATAAGACATGATATTAGGAAGATACGCACTAACTACAGGAGGATTAGGAAGAGCATTCAACTGAAAGTCGAGAATCCTGTAGTAAGAGTTAAGCTCCTCGCTAAGTACGGCTCTCGTGAGAGGAAGCGGGTTGAAGATAGATTGAGGAAGATAGCGACACTACTAGCAGAGATTGCTAGAGGGCATAGTGCAGACTTAGTTAGGGAGGATCTCAGAGACCTCAAGCTCAAGAGTAAGAAAAAGAGCAAACAGCTAAACTACAGGCTATCTACGTTCCCCTACCGCAGATTCATAGGATACGTTGACCATAAATTCTACGAGCGTGGGTTAGATGTGGTAGAGGCTGATGCAAAGAAAACCTCTATCAGCTGTCCAGTATGCGGATATAGTGATAGAAGAAACAGAGCGGGCAAGGAAACATTTAAGTGCAGAAGATGCGGCTTCACCTTTAACGCTCAACACGTCGCCTGCCTAAACCTCTTCTCCCGCCCCAATGACGGCGTAGTAGCCACCAGGGGCGGGGCTTTGCTCTTAGTTTCCCGTAAGACCGCCCAAGTGGTGGCGGTCGATGTAGCTCCCGATGAGCCGCTGATGGAGATGAGGTGGCTGAGGGAGAAGCCCGCGCAGGTTTCCAAAGTAACCCTAGTAACCAAAAGATAACGCACGGGCAACCACTATTGAGAGAACGACATTTTATTAGGTTTTGAGGCAATATTTCCATAGTGAGATAGCATGTCTAAAGATAATCCTGAGGTTAGGCTTCCCGTAATTAGATTTGAGGAGGAGATGTACGAGCTTGTTTATACCGCTAAGCAGCTTATAGATCAAGAGAAGGAGTTCGCTGTTGTCATGGTTATAAGATCCCAGGGATCATCTGCAGCCAAGGTAGGTGCAAAAGCAATTGTACTTCCTGATGGGAAGGTAATAGGGTGGCTTGGGGGTTGGTGTAGCGAGAATGCTGTGTTAACAGCTGCTCTAGAAGCCCTTGAAAAGGGCATCCCTAAAATAGTTAGGCTTGTTATGAGGGGTGAGGAGCTTAGGAAGATAGGTGAAGATGTAATAGAGGTTGGCACCCCATGTGGGGGTGAGGTTGACATCTATATCGAGCCTGTATATCCAAAACCCCAGCTACTCTTGGTAGGAGACAACGAGGTTACCAGGGCTATTGCGAGAATAGGCAAGATCCTTGGTTATAAAGTAGTGGTATACGATATGATGGCTACTAAGGAGAAATATCCCGAGGCAGATGTTATACTAAACTCACTCTCAGGGCTTGAGAAGATAAGGGTTGATAGACACACAATAGCGGTCCTAGCCACTATGGGCAAGACATGGGTTGATGAGGAGATCTTGGAGAGACTTTTAAAGACAGATGTAGGGTTAATAGAACTTGTCTCCAGCGTTAGAAGGGCTCAGGAGATATTAAGGCTTCTAATTAAAAAGGGTTTCTCGACAGAGGATCTCAAGAGGATTAGAACACCAGCAGGAATAGATATAGGGGCAATATCTCCTGAAGAGATAGCCATAAGTGTTTTGGCAGAGATAATAATGCTGAGAAGAGGGGGTAGCGGCAAGTCGATGAGAGAGGTTAAAGGAAACCCACTTGAAGCCGTAGAGAGGGAACTTATCTCATCTCCAATCCAAAAAGGATGAGGATTTTAAGAACCTATCCCCGGGGCATTCGATTGCACAGCCTTTGCTAGAACGGCTGGTTATTAACTAAAGTGGGCCCTTATTTGTAATACTTATTAATTTATATACACTTTAAAAGTATAGGTGATTAGCTAGTATTACAGTTTAGTTATAATATCTTCCAGATCTTTCAGGGCATATATATAAATAGCTACATTGTAACTAGCTAATGTAGAGAGATGGGCGAAAGTATTAGGGTGGTTATTTGAAGCTGTATTCACACATCATCGGCGGATTCGGGCTTGCATCACTTGTAAATCTACTATTCGGATCAGATCTATGGGCGCTCTCCTATATATTTATATCATCTGCACTAATTAACACAGCAATAGACATAGGACATAAAAAGCTTCCTAACGGTAGAATCGTTAGAAGCCCCTATACTCATGAGGCTCTTACCTGTATATTGATATCCATATTCATTGGCTATGCACTCTGGCTGCTCTTGGGATCGGTGTATGGGGTTTCGCTGTATCTCTCAATATGTGCCTCAGCATTAATAGCTGTATCCCATCTAATTGGTGATCTGATTACGAGGGGTGGGATCTATATAAACGTTGGCGGATCTCTACACAGAATATCTGTTTCAACTCTGAGCTATAGAGATCCTAGGCTTAATATGATGTTTATAACAATTCAGATAATACCTCTGGCACTAAATCTAATCACGATACAATATAAAAGTATAGCGGAGTATCAGGGCTATGCCTTAATAAATAACCTGCTGTCAATATATGGATTTACCTCGAGCTAACCTCCTCACCGCCCTAAAGGGCGAGGCTTTTGAGTTGTAATATTAATACTGTTTCCCCCTAATACTTTTTATCTCAAGGTTTATCCTAGGGTTCTCTTTATTATCCTCTTTAATATTATATATAATGTGTTTTGTGTTGGTAAAATATATAGTTGTTACGGGTGGTGTGCTCAGCAGTCTGGGGAAGGGTATTGTTGTTGCGTCTATAGCTAATTTACTCGCGAGATCTGGGTATAATGTTACAGCGATTAAAATAGATCCTTATATAAATATAGATGCTGGAACAATGAATCCCTACGCACATGGAGAGGTCTTTGTCACAGATGATGGTGCTGAAACAGACCTCGATATAGGCCACTACGAGAGGTTCTTGGGGAAGTCCCTTTCAAGGGCTAACAACATAACTACAGGACAGATCTATCTATCTGTTATTGAGAAGGAGAGGAGGGGAGACTATCTTGGCGAGTGTGTGCAGGTGATACCACATGTGACAAACGAGATCAAGTCGAGGGTTAGAGAGGTCGCTAAAGCCCAGAGCGCCGATATAGCTGTAATAGAGATCGGGGGTACTGTAGGCGATATAGAGGGTCTCCCATTTATAGAGGCTATGAGACAGTTGAGGCTTGAAGAAGGCTTTAGCGGTGTTCTCTATATCCACGTGGCCTTGGTTCCCTTCCTTAAGAGTGTTGGTGAGATCAAGACGAAGCCCCTGCAACACTCTGTCCAGGAGCTTAGGAGGATAGGGGTTCAGCCTGATATAATAATTGCTAGGGGTGAGAAGCCGCTATCTGAGGAGGCTAGAAAGAAGATCTCGCTCTTCACAAATGTTCCAATAGACATGATATTCAGCGATCCTGATGTAGATAACATATACAGAGTTCCATTGATCCTTCATAGCCAGGGGCTTACTAGGAAGATTTCAGAGAGGCTTGGTCTTAGCTATAGGGAGCCAGACTTATCGTCCTGGGAATCTTTTGTTGATAAACTAGATAGAGCCTCTAAAAGGGTTAAGATCTATATGGTGGGCAAATACACAAAGGTGAGGGACAGCTATATAAGCATTGTAGAGGCCATTAAGCATGCATCTGCAGAGTTCATGGTGAGACCAGAGATCGAGTGGGTCGAGGCCACAGACATAGAGGCTGGTAGGATCAAGCCTGAAGATTATATAGAGGATAGGGCCGGGTACATAATACTCCCTGGCTTTGGGAGGAGAGGGGCGGAGGGTAAGATAAAAATGTTGAGACTTCTGAGAGAAGGTAACCACCCAACTCTTGGGATATGCTTCGGCCTACAGCTAATGGCTGTAGAGATAGCTAGGAACGCTTTGGGTCTCGAAGGTGCTAACTCAACCGAGATAGACCCGAAAACTCCCCACCCGGTAGTAGATCTTCTGGAGAGCCAGAAGAGGATAACGAGGCTAGGGGGCACTATGAGGCTAGGCTTAACCAGAACGAAACTCGTTAGAGGGACAATGGTATACAGCCTATACAATTCAGACGAGGTCTATGAGAGGCATAGACATAGGTATGAGGTAAATCCAAAATATGGTGACAAGCTAGAATCAGTAGGGTTCATAGTAAGTGGATATAGTGACGAAGGCTTCCCAGACTTTATGGAGTTGAAGGGATATAGATTCTTTATAGGTACACAAGCACATCCAGAGTATAGAAGTAGGCCTCTATCGCCGTCACCACTCTTCATAGGGCTTATAAGAGTTTTAGCTGGGTAGAAGGCGCAAGGATTATCCGTCCCAGCTTCTTCATATCTAGGCTTTTCGGGGTTTTAGAAATAGATCGGCTGAAGAAATATCGAGGCCTTATAGTTGCCACTAATTTAAGCCAAAGCTTAAATATGAGTGATAGACACCTAATGATGCTAAATGCAGCAGTATTTGATTTGGACGGAACGGTTTTTAATGTTAAGAAAAGGCTAGAGAGATGCCTATCTGAGGGAGATGGTGGTGAATGTGCAGATCCTAACAGGGCTTTCAGAATACCCAGGGATAGGTGTCCAAAGTCTTGGGAGTGTTATCTCTCCAAAGTATATGCATCTAGACGAGCCCTACGATGTGGTAGAGAGTAGGGTAAGAGAGCCATATGAATCGGGCATTCACATATTTCTAATACTGGGAGACACGAGAAGAAGCAGATGGAGACCACAATAGATCAGCTAAGGCGATATCAAATACCATTATTAATGGTATAAGACTAATGAGAGATAGTTAAACAAGTTTAAGGTATAAGGAATTCAAGAGAATAGCGCTGCTAGAGATCATTGATAAGGGATACAATATAGTTGAGTTCTGGGACGACAGCCACGAAGTAATAGAGGTTGCAAAGATATTGATTCCGAGAGCTAAAATCGTGCATTTCAACACACTAGGTCTCACCTTAAAAACGATCTATTAGTTACTTCATCGATCATTGTCAATACCTATCTACCCCCTCTAAGCCTTTGGACTATGTAGCTGGATAGCTTTGCTACGGGCTTGGCATAACCTATTGATCCTAAGATAACCCTACTGGAATCCAAGCTAGATCAAACTCGCTTAGAATCTCCAATGTGAGGCACCTGAAAGATCTAGGTGCATAGAGCTTCTCGGCCACCCAGCCTCCTCCTCACCCCTCACAGGTTTCCGAGATCCGCTCCTGTAAGGTGATAAGAGGACACATTGAGGCCGTGGGAAGTCCGGGGGCAGAAAAACGCTCTTGGCGAATCGTGTCTTAGAGTCTTGTAGTTAAGGTCTCATCTCACCAGGGTGGGGGGTCATATATATTTTGTCTAATAATAATTCTATATAGTATCGAGAGAGACGGGATAAATAGTATGCCTAGATCGCGCGATGTCTCTATAGAGGAAGGATCCGAGTTTTTATCTATCCTATCTGACGATATCATGGTTAAGATACTTGTGATGCTTTCCTCATCTCCTTCTAGTACTAGAGGGCTTAGTAGGGTTCTAGGCGTGGGGGAGAGCTCTATATCTAGGAGACTTAAGAGTCTAGAGAGGTTAGGGATAGTTGAGGGTAGATGGGTCTCTTCTGGAGGTGTTAATGTGAAGCTCTACTATACGAAGGCTAAGGAGATCACTATAAGGATAGGATCTCAGGGGATCATTGTATCACTTGGAGGGGATAGATATCCCCTGTATGATCCCTATTACTCTCTACCGGTTAACAGGCTATTTGTTGGTAGGAAGCCCCAGCTAGAGTTCCTCAGAAAAGGCAAAGGTGTTACATTCATAGTGGGGATAGCGGGGATAGGTAAGACATCGCTGGCAGCGGAATACGCTAGAGTATTTGATGGACCAGTACTCTGGAATATAGTTAGTGAGAGCACTACTTTCTTCCAGCTGATAAGGAGGATCTCACTATTACTAGCTGCTTTAGGCGATAAGAGGATTCTGGAATCTCTTAACCAGGGGTACGAAGATCCGGATCACTTGATAGGGTTATTAATAGACTCTCTTAGCAAGGTTAGGTGTCTCATAATAATTGATGACTATCACAATAGCCATGATAACAGGATCAACGATCTCGTTTCGAGACTTTCAAAATTGAAGATAGAATCTAGAGTCATCGTAATATCTAGAAAGAAGCCTGAATTCTATATAGATAGGGAGAACATCCTAATAGTGCAGGAGATGAGTCAAGATGAGGCTAGGGAGCTCGTCACGAGCCTTGGGATAGATCCTGCAGAGTTTGAGAGGGCATACTCGATTCTAGGAGGCATACCCCAGCTGCTGATTCTCTACTCAGAGGCTGTAAAGAAAGGATTATCGATCCCCACAATCCTCGAGGATATATCGGATTATATAGCTAAGGAGATACTAGGTAAGATGCCATATGAAGAGAGACTTGTACTAGAGCTTCTATCGATAGTGAGGAGACCTTCTCCTTATCAGATGCTCAAGAAACTCGGTATCAAGGGCTCTAAGCTGAGAGAAGCGGTAACATCGCTTGAGAGATCGATGTTGATCGAGAGAATCGGTAGTCAATACTATGTCAATGAAATGATTGCAAGAGTTGTTGAAGAGCGGTTAGAAGATCCTGAGGAGCTGCATAGGATCGCTGCAGAGTTCTACAGCTCCTCCGAAAGAGAGGAAGATCTTGTTGAGGCTATATATCACCACATAATGGGAGGATACCCGGTTGGGGCGGCAAAGCTCATGGCCAAGATCATAGAGCCCCTAGCCCAGGCCAGGATCTCTGTGAAGCCTTTCGAAAAAATCATGAGAGCTGCTTTGGATGGACATGGAGAATCAAACCCACATCTTAGGGGATGGGCTTGTCTGGCAATGGGTATAGTGAAGAAGCTCGAAGGTCTCTTTGGCGAGGCTCTAGAATATCTCGATAGATCTGAAGGTATAGGATCTTCTATTGGGGATCAGAGACTAGAGGTGTATTCAAAGATAGAGGGTAGCATAGTTCTGAGGCAGATGGGAAGATATGAAGAAGCTTTGAAAAAGCTGGAGGAAGCTCTCTCAATTGCAAGGGATATTAGGGATAGATATGCTGTTGAGAGGATACTATATAACATAGCGGTTGTGAGCTTCTTCACAGGCGATCTAGACTCCTCTGAGACTTACTTTAGGGATATACTAGCTAGGCTATCTAGATCAGGCGATCGCTTTAGAGAAGCCCTAACCCTAGGATGGCTGGGGATGATATATAGGATTAAGCTTAAAGCTAAGGAGTCTCTAGAAGTCCTTGATAGATCCTCCAAGATATTCCTCGACTTAGGAGCAGTGCATAGTCTTGCGATAGCATATAGAGAAATAGCAAGCACACAGTTTATAGCTGGCAGACTAGTGGATGCCCTAAACTATCTCGAGAGAGCAGTAGCGGTAATAGATCAAAACAGCTACCCCCACCTAGTTATTGGGATAAAGCTCGATATGTCCGTATATAAAGTCCTTATGGGAGAGCCAGAAGTCTCTAGAAAGATTCTAGGAGATGCCGAGGAGCTCATGAGATTAAAAGGGATAGAGGATCCCGAGTATAGAGCCATTTTAGCATTATGTAGAGCTCTGAACGAATATAGTGGCGGTAGAGACTTCTATAAACATGCACTAACCGCTCTAAAACCCCTCGAGAAATGTGGGATCTATAGGAGGATATTCATTATGTCATTAATAGGCATGATTATGGCTAATACCAGATCTCATAGAGAAGAAGGGCAACATATATTGAATACTTTAAAGGAAATGTTAAAAGACACAGGGGTTAGGGGAGAAGATATAGAGGAATTCTTAGATACCATTGCAAGAATGATCAAGATAGCTAGATCCTCGGGCAAAGCTGTGATTGAAAAATAAGCAACAAAAATTTAAAAAACCTATATGGGAGAGCCGCATCTAGGGCAGAACCTAGCTCCCTGCTTGGTGGGCGCTCCACAGTGTGGACATAGCTTTAATTCCTGAGGTTCTGAAAACTCAGCCCCGCACTGCCTGCAGAACCTGGCTTGCAGAGGGTTGCTAGCTCCGCATCTACCGCAGATCTTTAAGTTGGTTCCAGCAGTAGCAGGTTGTGGGGTCGGAGGTGGCTGCATATATCTTGGCATGTTTAGCGCATCAGCCTCTCTATGCTCTTCTCGTCCTTTGCTACTTACATATGCCCTTGCCCTCCTGGAGACGCCTCTCCTCCTGAGAACCATAGTTGCTGCGAGAGCTACAACTCCACCACCTGCTATAGAGCCTACTATGATGGGATTGCTATACCATGGCTTCTCTGGAGCCTCTAGAGAAGTTTTTGGAGCCTCTGTCTCTCCACTGCCGTATATTGGTGCTCTGGCTGTTGTTAAGGTCTCTACTGCAGCCTGCGTTCTGGTGAAGTTGGCTGCTGCGGTAGTTATGTTGCCTCTAGCTGCCGCTGTAGTTGTTGTTCCAGGCTGTGTTTGTACAGGGGCTACCGCCCCCTGCTGCTTTATATAGACTTCCACTACTATTGTTATTGCTAGATCTCTGTCGAGTCTCATCTGAATGGAGGGGTCTTGGGATGTCCTTGAAGATCCATCTACAGGGATCTTCCACTCAACGAATCTGTAGAAGTAGGCCCCATCGCCACCTTTACCCTCTAGCTCCTCTATAGAAATCACATATGTTGAGCTGGGGAGCTTTATTGAGTATGTTCTGTTAATCTCCACCAGGGCTACTGTCTCTCCATTTACTAGGTTTTGGATCCTGATCCTTATCGGCATTTCTTGGCCTGAGTAGTTACCGATCCTCGAGACTATTATGAGAAGATTATATGCCTGGATTGTAGTATTTGTGGAGATTGTGGATGTTGGGCTTGGGGCTGTGGTATATGTCTCTGTGGGTTTAGATGTTGTCGCCTCTTTTGCGGTTGTAGCTAAAGATACCGTAGTTGTTGTATTAGCGCCGCTGGGCCTCTGTGTTGCATATGCTAGTGGGTCTGGTGTGATTCTGTAGCTTTGTAATATCATCTTGCTTGTATAGGTGATCTGTTCGCCGTTTGAGTAGCTGGTTTCTATTGTGAACTCCCATACGAAGGGAAGTTTGAAGCTGTTATTTATTATATATGCTCCTCTTGTTATAGAGGTTGTGGATATGTTATATTCTATATTTGCTAGTGAAACCTCGGTGTACTCCTGAACCACATATGCTTGGATCTTTGTGTTATTATAGACAATCCACGTGGTTCCATTCACAATGTAGCTCGTTGCCTGGCTACCCTTCATCACGATTGTGCCGTTCGGGGTTTCCACATATAGCGTTAGTGATGAATTTATTGACATCCTATCACTCGGGGATCTCGGGTGAAACACGTATGGTACCGGAGGCTTATACTCTGCTGCTATGGAGAGGACGGACTCTATATAGTTGATCACGCTCCAGTTGCTTAAAATAGTATAGTTTGCATAGCTCTCATAGCCTTCTAACAATATGCTCTCGCTCCTCTCCCAAAGGATATATGTTCCATCCGCTCCCCTAGATATGTTTAGATATATGTTATGCGTGTGCGTGAAAGATCCGTCTTCCTCGACATCGCCTTGGGCGTAAACCCATGAATCGCCCTCAACAGGGGGATATGGATATGTAGCCTGGCCCTCCAGCATCGGTGTAGGAAGCTGCGGCGCGATCGCGATGATCAGAGCTACTATAATGGCGACCTGCTCTGCTATGAGATATCTCCTCATTGTTCCACACCGCAGTATGGACATTTAGTGCTCTCACTAGGTATGATCTTACCGCATCCAATGCAGTACTTATACCCAGGTGGCGGTCCGCTCCACACCTTTGTGCCTGTCTGAGCCTGTGAACCCTGCTGGGTAGCTGTGCTGGTGCTGCTAGCCCCTCTCTCTCCCACTAGGGGTCCTCCGCCAATATATTCTGCTTCGCGCCTAGAAGGCCTCGAACCCCTATTCCTGCTTCTTCTTCTAAACACTATATAGCCCACTCCACCTCCTACGCCTCCAGCGATTATCGCTGGGGCTAGGATCGAAAGATCTGCTGGGAATTGCTGTGCCTCTTCTCCCCTTAGAATTGCCTGCTGAGCACTAGCTATATAGTCGTCTATAAATGGGAAACCCGGGTAGAGGTTCTTGAGGGTTTGGAACCTATCTATCGCAGCTCTGTATTGCCTGTTATAGTATAGCTGGAGACCCTCTCCATAGAGCCTCATGGTTGTACTCTCAGCGTTATTTACATTGTTTCTTTTGATCATCTCGTTGACAAGCGAAGCTGGGACGAAGAAGTTGAATCCAGGAACTTCCCTACCGCTACCGCTAGGATCCGCGCTTCCGAACGATGTCACGGCTACAACCTCGCCTCTACTATTAACCACAGGCCCACCGCTGTTCCCATGGGTTACGCTTACATCTGACTGGAGGACTCTCACACCGCTTGCCTTCAATCTATAGCCGCTCACAGTCCCCTCTGTGATGGTGGGTTCTAGAAGGGTCTCTACACTCAGTATCTCGTGAAACGCTACGACGCCTGGGTAGCCTAGTGCCCATACCCTCTCGCCAATCCTGGCCACATCGTCCTTTGCTACTGCTATTGATGGTGCATTCTTGATCTCTATTTTGAGAAGTGCTAGATCCTCGTTTTCAAAGGGAGTTGAAGCAACAACCCTAGCCGTGTATAGCTTGCCTATATTAGCGAAGCCTGAGACAACCCTGCCTACTCCTACATAGACATCCACCCCGTAGTCCTGGATCTTGAGCTTGTTAGTTAGATAAGCCCTAAAAACCTCGGCAGTTAGGCTCTCCACATCATCTCTAGAGGGCTGCTGCCCAGTTGCTTGGACCAGCGCTTTGAAGTACGTGTTTACGAATTTTATTAGGAGGGGCCTCACCCTTTCAAGATCAGATCTATAATCGTTGACAACATGGCCATTAGTTATTATATACCCATCTGGAGACACTATAAAGCCCGAACCGAACCCTGTGACGCTCACCTCAACAGCTGGTGGAAGCCCCACCTCCCTCAGGTATGGTATGAAGTCCTCCCAGATAACCACACCCTTAGGTATTGCTATTATGAACACAACAGACGCTCTAGCCTTCTCAAGCATAATAGTAAGCCCAATATCCCTCTGGGCTTGGGTGTTAGATATTGATGTGCTGAATATAATAGGCACAATGATCAATATCGATATAATGAGGAGCGATAGCCTGCTAATATGCTTAGAGAACCTCGCACCTCTATCTCCGATCCTTTTTCTCACCATGGTTCCACACCTCTAGCTTTTAACAGAGGTGAATATCAACCAGGTTTTCTGTTTTGGGCAAACCCGATCGATGATAAAAAGGTTTATAGCCTATTTAGATCTCCTAAAACGCATGGCCAGGGCTAATCCAGCTGCTACGGCTATCACTATGATAGCAGTGATTATGATCACCGTATAGCTGAAGCCTCCACTGCTAGCCGTTGTGAGTGTTGGTGTGGCTGTGGTTATCCAAGTGCTTGTCTGCTGAGGTGTTGTCGCCTTAGGTGTTTCTATGCTGGTTATCTGCTCCTTGGTTGTTGTAGCCGGCTTTGCTATAGTAACCTCTACCCTGATCCTATGATCTGGTGTGTTCTTCGTCTCAGAATTTCCAGCCCTGTCTATGGATGTTAGTGTTATATCATACTCGCCTGGATCTAGATCCCCTATGCTTATCTCGAATACCTGGTTATTTGATGTGTTTACAGCTATGCTTCTAGCCACCTCATTGCTCGAGAATCTGCTTATGACCACGAGCGTTGATTCACAGCCGGAGACGCTGTCTAAGCACTCACCAACAATTCTTATAGAGGCATTACCGGCCTCGACCTTCTTTAAGGTGGTTTTCGGAGGCTCTAGATCTGCTATGCGGATCTCCTTATTAGTCCTTAGAGGCGGATTATAGTCGAACACTATATCCGCATATACCTCCAAAGCATCTCCCGAGGAGATCTGTTTAGAGGCTTTGAAGCCTATTAAAGCCCATCCCTGCCCCTCCGGAGGCCTCTTGTTAGGAGGCAGGTTGATCTCTGAGAGGGTTATGTTGAGAACCACCGTGTCGCCTGAAGCATTCTTCCAAATAGTTAGAAAGGCATTCCTATGGCTCAAATCCAGGAGCTCAACGCTACCAGGATCAACAGGCCCTCTAACCACAAGGGATATGGAGACGTTTATCGCCGAGGCGCTCGCATTAGCGAGGTTCTCGAACTCAACCATAGCCCTGAGATCCTGGCCCCTAGAAGTTATAAAGCCCCTCGGCTCTACATAAACCTGGTTGGGGTCTGTTGAAGCAACTATCCTGGTATTCTGAGAGGGGGATGACAACCGATCCCTTTGGGCGAAGCCAACACTTATATTGCCGAGGAATACTAGAGCGTCATCCGGAAGATCCTTGGCTATGAATGGTAGGCAGTCTTCAAGGCTCTTCCCATTAGCTCCTACATAGAGGTTTCTAAGAGTCTTCACACCAATTTTGTATGAATGAGGCTCTACGAAGATAGTAGGCTTTGCGGTTGATGCAACAGCTTCTGAACCCTTTATCAGTGCAGTTGTCATCTGCTCTGCCTCATTGAGCTGCTTCTCTAACTTCGCTTTTTCCCCAGCACTCTTTAGGTTTTGGATATCAACATTGTTGTGGAGCTCCCTCAGCAGATCCTCCGGATCTAGTGTTTTGACCTTTATATTCTCTATCTTCCCGTTCTTCACATATCCCAGCTTCTCACCCATATCAAGGATCGTTTTATAGTCGCCGCTTTTCATAGCATTCCTCAGCTCATCGGCAACGACGTTTGGGGCTTTTCCAAGGATCGAAGAGAGTTTTCCTAGATCTTGTTGGTTGTTAAGAACCCTGCTCCACAAGGCGTAAAACTGGGCTGCATCTGATGCATAGCTTCCTGTAACAGGCTCTTTCAGGGAGTTTAGATATTCCACGACGCCCTTGCTCCCCTCATCACTTTTCCAAATAGAGATAACCTGATCCTTTGGATAGTCCAGGTATTTAGCGTTGACTAGAGCTGCATCCTGTTGCAGGCTAAACGTATATGCGTTACTGGGTGTCACATGAATATCGGCTTTATAGACCAGCTTATTCCCTACCTGGATTATTTGATCTGTGTGGCCTATCCCATAGTATATAGCATTCGTATTTGGGTTCTTGCTGAGCGTGACCACGGCCCCATATGCCGGGTTGCCCCCCATCTGCTCTACGGTCTCTATTAATACCGGCTTCTCGAATCGGCCTGTTAATTGCCCAAAGAAATAGGTCCTCCCATTGGTTACGAACATATCCGCTGTTTTGCCAGATATACCCGCTTCTGACGCTACCTTGCTCATCATATTTATAGCCTCCTGGGTGAGCATTTGAGCTGTCTTTGTATCTCCAGCGAGGGAGGATATTATAGCAGGCTCTAGGTATTTGCTGTACATGTTATAGGAGATCTCAACCAGTTGTGGGTTTATAATCTCTATATCTTTATATGCCTTGAGAGAGGCCTCAAGCCCTTTCTTCCCTACTACAGATTTCAAGAGATCCATAATATTTGCTCCTGTCTTGGGCAGATTTACTCCGGCCTCGATAAGTCCTGTCCCTAATCCAACTAAAGATCCTGTTAATAGGCCGGCTATAAATGCCTGCCTAGATCCTTCTATCTGGGGGGAGTTATCCACTATAGCTCCACCTGCATAGACGCCGAACCTCTGCAAAACCAACCCTACACCGCTGTTATCTAGAAACACTGCCAAGGCTAGATCTAGACCTGGTATCGGTGCTAAGCCAGTGCCATATCCTATGCCCATTGACCACTGCTGCGCGCTCCTCAGATAGTTATAGTATGCGAAGGCCTCTTTATCGTTATTAGCCATTGCATATATAAGCAACTCCTGCGGAGACATACCCTTATATCTCTCCCTCCAGCCCAGAACCTTATTGTTAATAGCATCAAGAAGATCTAGAAGAGGCGCACTGTAGAATAGCTTCCCCTCTGTGGCTAGCCTTAGCTGGAGAGCGGTCTTGGGATCCATGATCCCCAGTTTTCCAGCTAGCTTGTAGCAGTTGAAGAGAAACGCCGGATCTACGAGAGCTTGGATAGTAGCTGCAGTAGATCTTTGTGGGCTCTGCAGCTCTATCGATCCATCAACTACTCTGGGGCCTCCCAAGGCTGGCGATGATAGCTGTGAAAGTCCCCCTGCCTGTCCTACTGATCCTGCACTTGGGGTCTTCTGCAATCCTCTATTCTCTATTGTGATTTCTGCTGGGATATAGCTATAAGATGGATCCACGAGCCTCGCCATGAGCATCATCCTGTTATATATCACAGCAGCCTCTATCAGCGATGCTACTGTGGGCGGCAGCTTCTCCATCCCCTTTGTCCTGGAGGCGTTGATCAGATCTCCATAGAGCTTCTCCCTAGCCTGCCTCTCTAGCTTCTCCAAACCGCTTGACGCTATTTCTAGGGGGTTTGATAGCGCCATCGCCTGGGCGTTGCTCTCGTTTGTGAGATCTAGTAGTATTTGGTCTACAACTGCCCTCCTCCAAAGCTGGTTCTCTATATAGTCTGCTAAAACTCCTCCGAAATCGCTTGAAGATCTTAGTTTCTCAAGCTCTCCAGAGATCCCGGGCATCCTGGATAGGTTGCGTAGCCTCTCCTCATGCATCTCCAGGCCAATGTCAATTGCTTTTGCAAGGAGGTTTATAGGGTCTCTACCAAGATCCCTTGTCAGGTTGCTCCACAAAGCTGGGGGTATCGATGCTAGCTGGACGGCTAGGGGCTTGTAGCTCTGGAATCCGCCGCCAGAGGTCTTGATCTTCCAGCCTCTCCACCCATCTCCCTGTGGGTTGAGCTCGGAGATATAGCTCCTCTCGACGGCTGCAACCACCTGCACGCTCTTCAAACTGCCTGGAGGTATTCTGATGGCGAATGCCGCCACTAGATCGCTGTCCTCTACCCCGGGTATTGTGAACACTCTGTCGCCTCCTGTGATGCTTTTAACCCTTATGTAGAATGGCATGAATACTGCGTAGAGGAACACAGCCTCTTCCGTGCCCACGTTGGTTATGTGAATGTTATACCTCTCCGGCACCCCTGGCCTAGCTACTATGGGCACATTCACTATAACTGTTGTGAGTGGGAACCTAATGCTCGTGTTAATGCTACTTATGTTGCTCATGGGAACATAGTCTGTTACGAGGGCTGTGAAATCCACTCTGTGAGCCCCTATATATATGGTTCTAGAGAGTGTGGATGGATATGGCCTCTTCTCGGTGATCGGGTTCTCTCTGAATACAATTGCAAAGGATCTAGATCCAGCTGTCTTCGGATTTAGAACAATCTCTATTACGAACCTCTGCTTCAGAGCTACGGAGGAGTAGTTGCCTGGGGAATATTTAACTCCTTCAGCACTGCTTGCTATGCTGGGATCCCCTATGAAGAGCAGAGGGTCACTTCCAGTTGAGGGGGTAAGCCTTATACCCTCTATTCTATAGGTAACCTGATCCCCTGTCTTGACCGCTCCAAGGTCTATGAAGTTGTTTATAAGAGGACTCCGTGATGGGGATATCCTAGGCTCTCGATCGAATTTCAGCTGACCCGGCAGCAGGATCTTGGGATACCTGAATATAGTGTCCATCCTTATGCTAACCCTGTCCGGCCCTCTTATGTCGGTGAGGAGCTTTGCCTTCTCATTAGGCAGGATCGTGATGTTCGTGCCGGGTAGCCTGGTAGGCCCCTCAACATTGAATATAATCGGCTTATACCTAGTAGCTGTATAGTTATACTCGGTAGCGTTGAAATCCCCCGCTACAAACCATATCCTATAGGGAGGAACTCTAGTATTTGTTATGCTCATGATGTCATCGTATGTTGCAAACCCAATTTCTAAGTTAACTGGGTCTCCCACTATATATGAGTAGGGCTCTCCACGGGGTTGGGCGTATCTAACGAAGAGGACACCGCTTGAATTGCCTTGAGAGGATCCCAGTCCTCTCCCATCGAGCCATGTTACATAGGCAAGCTCTGGTCTCTGAGCCTTCGTAATATACCTGGATGGTGAGTAGTAGTACATCTCGCCATTGCTTATGTTTATCCAATAGAACCAGGATCCGTCATCGCAGCACCCACCAGGCCCCATCCAGACAGCACGACTTCCCATAACAGCTAACCCACCACCTATCGGCGCGATATAGTGATCCCGTGTCCCGGCCCCTGTGAAGAATATCGTGTTCCAGAGGACTTCTCCCTTCTTATTAACCATAAATGCTATGAAGCCGTAGAGATACATAAAAACGCCTTTGGGGCTTGTCCACCTACCTCCAGGTGATATACCAACTATATAGCCTTTGGAAACCCCTTCATCAATAACCTCATTGAGGAGAATCCCATGCCTATTAACGAAGAGATCCGGCCTTAGCTCTGATGAACTCATACTTAGACCCACTAGGTTTCTACAGTCCTTCCTCAGATCGCCTGTTAGATTACCCACCCAGTCTCTAAAGCCTAGATCGCTATATACTGCTGAAACGTTCAGGGTATATCTTTTAGACCACTCAACCCTCAGATCCCCGGTGTATTTTATGAGAACCACATCACAGTAGGCAGCTCCCTCAAGCTCTCTATCGTTTTCCAGCCCAGCTATTAGATAGCCCTTATCCGATGTCCTTATAGCCTTCCCAGAAAGCCCCTTCCCACTGGTGTTTATGGTGAAGTAGATAGCCTCTGGGCTGCTCCAGTTATCCATGTTCAGGATAGCTATCCCATTCCTTGCGGAGAGATCACGTACGTAGGAGGCAGTCTTGTATGTTAATATGTTGTAATATAGATAGTCTTGGAGACGTAGAAATGGCAGGATGGTTGCCGAGATAGAGGGGCCTCCTCTAGATTCCATGTAGATCGCGTTGCTATCCTCAACCCCCCAGTAGCCTAGCCCACCATAGTCAAAGAATCTGCCTAGATATAAGGCCTTTGCATCGGGTGCATCATCACCCAGCTTAGCAATCACCAGCGTATTTCTAGCCCAGTCCCAATTTATATAGTTCTCAGAGGACCCGTTTAACCTAAATCTCTGCGGCTCGTAATAGTCATAACCCCTCTTTACTAGATATACTGTGTAGTTGGGGCCCACCATAAGGGAGTAGCCCCAGAACTCCCATTCGTTGATGCTTGGATAGATACAGAAATATGGATCAGCTCTATATCTATAGATCCTCTCGAACTCATCTGTGTAGTCGTTGTAGAGGGCGTAGTATATGTAGCATGTTCTGTCACTCCAGTCGGCCTCGAACCTGAGGATCGCTACTCTCCTATCACTTAGCGGTATCGCTGTGTCCCAGCTAGTTATATTATCATTTGAGGAGAACCACGATGGCATACCCAATATCGCGGATCTATTTCTGCTAGCGTCTTCAAGGGTTATCAAGATGTTGTGGGTGTAATTGAGAGGCTTATAGGAGCTTCTCTCGAGAGGTATTAGAACCTCCCTCCTAACCCTCACCATATCTTCTATAATGCTCTTCGCCTCTAGGACAGCTATCTGAATCACATTCTGTGAGAAGCCGATCAATAGCATTCCGAGGATCAGGAAACCGGCTATCCTAGTATGGATCATGGCTCATAACCCCTATAGATTTTCTATATTCAAAACCTTTACGATGGTATTTTACGGGGTAGATATCTGCTCCTCCTATCCCACTTCTATACATCCTGGTCAACTCGTTTTTATCTAAGCATTATAGGCTCTATATATACCGGGTTTGCTTATCAGAGCAAACACTATATGTTTTGACAACGCATTCTCCAACACTAGCCTAGAGACGTGCTCATGCAGAGATCCGTTATTGGTTGTGGGAAACATAGATATATGTTCTGGAGCGCTAACTTGGTTGGTGTAGAAGGTGGCATTTGGGCCAGCTGGAATGGGGTATGATAGGGCTATAACTATATTCTCCCCAGATGGTAAGCTATACCAGGTTGAATATGCCTCTGTAGCTGTTAGGCAGGGCTGGACAGTAATTGGGCTGAGAGGCAAGGATTCAGGTATTCTTATATCTGAGAAGAGACAGCAGTTCAGCCTAATGGATCTAAGGGCTTTAGAGAAGATCTTCATTGTAGACACCCACGTTGGAGCCTCATTCGCCGGCCTAGGGGCTGATGGCAGGGTTTTGATAGACTATGCTAGAAGGGTAGCTGCTAACCATAGATTCCTCTACGATGAGCCAATCGATCTGGAAACCCTTGTGAGGACCATAGGGGATCTCAAGCAGATATTCACCCAACAGGGAGGTGTAAGGCCCTTCGGCGTCTCCCTAATATTCGTTGGAGCTGATAGGAAGGGCGTCCACGTCTATAGAACAGAGCCTAATGGACTCTACTTCCAGTACTTCGCGGTGGCTGTTGGTTCGGGCGAGCAAGTGGTGCACGAGTATCTGGAGAAGAACTATAGGAAGGATCTATCGCTTGAGGATCTAATATTGCTTGGCCTAAAAGCCCTTAAGGGATCTTCGGAGCAATCTCTAACCCCTGAGAGGCTGGAGATAGGCTATGTGCTTGAGAGCGAAAAGGTCTTTAGAAAGCTGAATGAGGAGGAGATAGCGGGCTATCTATCGAAGCTAGGGGTCTCCCCTTGAGCCATGAGTATATAATAGTTAGGTTTGAGAAGGATGGCAAGAGATTCGAGGTACTTGCAGATCCTGATAAGGTGCTCGAGTATAAGGAGGGAAAGAAGATACCTCTGTCAGAGGTAGTGCACGGAGACTTCATATATAGAGATGCTAGGAAAGGATTAAAAGCGTCTCCAGCCGATATAGAGAAGGTCTTCGGAACCCAGGATATATCTAGGGTTATGCATGAAATACTTATGAAGGGCGAGATACAGCTTACAACCGAGCAGAGGAGGAAGATGATAGAGGCTAAGAAGAGGATGGTGATAACCTATATAGCGAGGAACTCGATAGACCCTATAACCAAGAAGCCTGTACCTCCAGCTAGGATAGAGGCTGCTATGGAGCAGGCAAGGGTTTCTATTGATATCAATAAGGGTGTTGAGGAACAGGCTGTAGAGATTGTGAAAGCCATTTCAAAGATCATTCCTATAAAGATGGCTATAGCGGTGCTAAGGATAAGGATACCGAGAGAATATGCAAGCAGAGCCTACAGCCAGGTGGTGAAGATGGGCGAGGTTAGGAGGAGTAGCTGGCTCAGCGATGGGGGTGTCGAAGTAGAGCTTGTAATACCCGCTGGCCTCCAGGCTGAGATTGTGGAAAGAATCTCCAGACTCACACATGGATCTGCACAGGTGGAGGTTCTAGAGGTGAAGTAGTTTGTCAAGCTCTCCAGTGCATCAGGGTTCGGTTATCTATGTTAAGCACAGGGATATAGTGCTTCCAGGAGATCTAATAGCCTCTGGTAGCGTTAGCGTTGAGAGGTACCCATACGCATACTGTGTTGATGGTAAATGTTACTCAAGTGTGATAGGTGTTGCGGAGGAGAGGGGAGAGAATGCCATCAGGATCGTTCCTCTTGAGGGTTTCTACAATCCCCAAGAAGAGGATATAGTGATCGGCGTTGTTGAAGAGGTGGGGATAACAAGCGCTATACTAGATATAAGGGCTCCCTACAAAGGGATCCTACCTGCATCGGAGATTGTTGGCAAGCAGTACAACCCAGCTCAAGACCCCCTTATAAACTATGTGTCTCCAGGAGACATATACCTTGCAAAGATAGAGAGATTCGACCTAACCAGAGATCCTCTTTTAAGCCTTAAAGGGAAGGATCTAGGGAGGGTGGTTGATGGAATCATAATAGAGGTTGTCCCAACACGGGTTCCAAGGATTATCGGTAAGAAGAGGAGCATGCTAGAGATACTTGTTAAAGAGACCCAGTGCCAGATAGTTCCTGCAGCAAATGGGAGGATACTTATAAGGGGGTGCCCATCGGGGGATCACGAGGCCATAGCTATAAATGCAATAAAAATTATAGAGAACACGCCATATATACAGGGCTTAACTGAAAAGATAAAGGAGTATCTAGTGGTGGAGAAGGTGAGGAGAGGCCTTGTCAGGGGAGAAGGTTGAGACTAAGAGAAGGCTTATAGAGAATGGTAGGAGGATAGATGGTAGAGGTCCAGAGGATATAAGGCCCCTCAGATTCGAGGTAAGGGTTCTCAAAAACGCAAATGGATCTGCCCTGGTGGAGTATGGGGCTACAAGGGTGCTCGCAGCAGTATATGGCCCAAGGGATCCTGGGACGAAAAGCATAGCCCTCCCAAATAGAGCTGTGCTAAGATGTAGATATCACATGGCCCCCTTCTCAACCCATGAGAGGAAGAACCCTGCTCCGAGTAGGAGGGAGATAGAGCTTTCAAAGGTTATTAGAGAGGCTCTAGAACCTGCTGTGATAACAGAGGCTTTTCCAAGGACTGCTATAGATATCTTCATAGAGGTTCTAAACGCTGATGGGGGAACCAGAACTGCTGGTATAACTGCTGCATCACTAGCCCTCGCAGATGCCGGCATCCCCATGAGGGATCTTGTGGCCGGCATAGCTGTGGGGAAGGTGGAGGGCACACTTGTACTAGATATAAATGAGGAGGAGGACATGTACGGAGAGGCCGACATGCCAATAGCTGTTATGCCTGGGCTAGGGCAGATAACATTGATCCAGCTTAACGGTGTTTTGTCGGAAGAGGAGATCTGGAGGGCTGTGGAGTTGGGTATGAAGGGAGCTAAGATGGTTTATGAAGCTCAGAAGGAGGCTCTGAGGAAGAGATACTCATCAGCTGTAGAATAGGTGGGACCATGTCCATAACCCCTGTGGATCACCCGGTTATACCGGTTCTCAAGAGAAACGCGATTCTAAATCTACTCTCCAGATCTGGCAGAATAGATGGTAGATCCCCCGGAGATGTTAGGGATATCGAGATAACATTGGGCGTTATACCAAATGCTAATGGCTCAGCCCATGTTAGGCTGGGCCTAACACAGGTTATAGCAGGGGTTAAGGCAGAGATAGGCACACCCTTCCAGGACACTCCTAACATGGGAAACCTCATTGTGAGCGCAGAGTTTGTCCCCCTAGCGTCCCCTACATTCGAGCCGGGACCCCCCGATGAGAGGGCTATAGAGCTTGCAAGGGTGATAGATAGATCTCTTAGGGATGTAAGGGCTATAGATCTAGAGAAACTAGCGATAATTCCAGGTAGAAAGGTATGGAATATATTTGTAGATATATATGTTATAGACCACGATGGAAATCTAATAGATGCTTCATCAATAGCCACACTAGCATCCCTCATGACAGCGGCGATATACAAGGTACAGGTTAACCAGGAGAAAGGGGATGTAACAATAGATAGATCAAGCTTAGAGCCCCTACCAATCAGAAAAAAAGTTCTCACAGCAACAGTAGCCAAGATCGGGGATTACCTCGTGGCAGACCCCTCGTTAGAAGAGGAGACAGTAGCTGATGCTCTCATAACAATAGCATTTTCAGAAGACGGAGCGGTAACTGGAATTCAGAAAAGTGGAATGGGCGCTTTCAAATATGAGCATCTAAGAAAAGCTATGGAGTTGGCCAAGCAAGCACAGAAGGTATATCTATCAAAAACCCTGGAATACGTTGAAAGCTATTTAAAATCAAAGGCGTCTCAAGAGTTAAAAGTATAGTAGGAGACCAAACATCATATACAGGCTGGAAGAAGAGCCGAAACACTTATTAAGGAGGAATATATCTATATCAGTGGGCGCCGCGGTAGTATAGCCCGGCCCAGTATGCGGGCCAGGAAGGCCGCCCAGGGTCTCTCCAGAGATCCTGGGCCCTATACCCAATCACAAAATCTCTAGGATCTATGTCAGATAACACCGGTTTTCTTATTAAGATCTAGCATGTGTGATCTAGACGGGCTATACCGCGTAACTTTAGGCATAGCTTCCTATTCTTATGAGCGGGTCTTGATCCTCTATAGTTCTTTGCAATTTCCCACACAAATTCCGAGCTGACTAGGTAATTTGTTATGAATCCTAGTCCTATGCCTACGATATTGGCTGGTATGATCCCTAGGATCTGGTGGAGTGCTAACACTACAACGTAGTTGACTAGATTGCCTAGCCCTACTGCTACATGGTATTTTGCAAGCCTTATATAGGCTTTCCCTATCTGTCTAAATCTCTTGAATGTCCATCTATCGTTTAGCATGAAGTTATTTATAGTAGCTGTCTCTATCGCTATGGGCGATGCTATGTATACTGGTGTGTTTAGATAGCCCGTTAAAGTATATAGCACTAGGTTATTTACAACAACCCCCGTAGAGCCTACTAACATGAACTTCGGTATTCTATAGTCGCTTAGCTCCATCACCTGCCTTAAGAACTCAATGCTCTCTCTTAGCCCGAGCTTGCTCTTCCCCCTAATTCTCGGCCTGAACCTGTATGGGTGCTCCGCGATCCTCTTGTATCTTCCTCTAACGAGGATCTCTAGGAGTATTTTGAAGCTCCTACCGTGTTTCTCGATATCGCTGTTTTCCACACCCTCTATAACAGATCTTCTAACTAGGAAGAAGCCTGAGAGAGGGTCTTTCACTCTTCTAGCCTGTGGGATCAGAATCCTAGCAGCTATGCTCGCAAGCCTCGAAACTATCCTCCTATGGATGCTCCACCCCTCGACACCGCCTCCCTCAACATATCTAGAAGCTATCACGATGTCAAGATCCTCTTTTAAGGCCTTCTCAACCATCTCAGCAGCTACCTCGGGGGGGTGCTGCAGATCGGCATCCATAACCAATATATACTCGCCGGAAGCCTCTCTAAAACCCCTCACCACAGCTCCCGCAAGTCCTCTTGAACTTCTTATAACAAGCTTCAGCGAGATCCCATGCCTGGACGCGGCATCCCTAGCAACCTCGGCAGTCCCATCGGAAGACGAGTCATCCACGATAACAACCTCATAGCTAAAACCTTTCCCAGCCATGGCCCTGCTAATCCTCTCTAGAAGTTCCCCGACATTCTCTGCCTCATTATATGTTGGCACCACGATGCTCAGAAGAATCCCTATACCTCTCCCCCACAGGCTCTATGATATCATAGCTATGAGGATTAAAAGGGTTTGAGCAAATTCTTCTGATAATCCTTTTCATAAAGATCGGATTCTAAACTATATAAGCTTAGGACATATCACCTTAACACTAATTAATTATTAGGGATAGGCAATCAGCTTTTAAAGTAAGAATCCTAATGCATCTTTGGATGAAAAGATAGATTAGCAGTGGTCAGCCGATTTGGTTGGGGTGCTGGCTCTTTGGATATGAGGATCAGAAGCATCTTAGTTCTAGCTATTGCTGGCGCTCTCTCTAGCTTCTCCTCATCTATATATGTATATCAAATAAGGTTCTATGGAGTCTCTGTAGGCTTTGAATATAAGAGTCAATCGGTCTATGAGGTTTATTCCTATGCCACATCTATAATATTTATATTATTTACAGGCTTTCTTTCGGATATTCTTGGTAGGAGACTCTTTACCTTTATAGCTTATATTATAGGGGCTTTATCGCCCGCCTCGATCTTCATTCTGCCCCCATGGATAGGCTTTCCTGTTAGCATCATACTATATAACATATATTTTTCACTAGTTATCGTTGCTAGAAATATACTTGTTATGGATCTTGCTGGCCGCGAGCTCGGCAGATGGTTTGGATATATAATGATGTCCTCTTCAATAGCGATGGTTATTGGCCCTATATTTGGCTATATATTTAGAGAAGCCCTCGGCTATCAGACATTATTTATGATCTTATTTATGCTTCTGCTGGGCTCCTCACTAGTGATCCTATACATACCTGCTCAAAATAAGGGTGTGAGGGGAGGTACTTCCATCTCGATAAAAGATCTTGCCCAAGTAACAAGGGACCTGAAATCTATATGGTTTATAGCGATCTATAGCTGTCTAGATCGGTTCTCATTCTATCTATGGTCTCCACTTGTTTCAGCCTTCCTAGCTGAGAAGGGGTTTGGAGATGGAGATGTAGCGATCCTATATGCTGTCCAGAATATATCTTGGTTTTTAACATCATACATCTTAGGCCTAGCATCTGAGAGGAATCCTGTAGCAGTTCTAGCCATATCTGAGCTTCTAACAGCACTTTCGGCATTAACGCTCTCATTAGATCCACATCCTCAGAGCCTAGCACCATATCTCTCATTCATAATGCTAGGTGCGTCCATAGCGTCCTGGATACCCTCCTACAATCTAATTATCCACGAGCTCGTATACGGAGAGAACATCGGAAAGATCTACTCATCCCTATATGTAGCATCAACAATAGCAGGGATCCCCTCTCCATATATAGGTTCTATGCTAAGAACTATAGAGAGCGAGGCACATCTATACGCGGCATCAATACTATCTACACTAAACATGATATATCTAATAGCAATGTTCCCCGGAAGAAAGTATAGATAAAACATTGCATATGCATTCATGAAACGTCTCAGATTTCGTATGGATTTATAGGGTCTGTTATATTTTTGATAGACCGTCGAGCTATCCCCCACTAACCTCCTCCCCCCGCCCTGAAAGGCGATGCTTTCAGGTTGTTAAAATGAATCTTCCCTGATCACTTTGGGGTCTTCTCCCAGGGAAATCTGTTTTGGATCGAAGCTCGAGTAAACACTTATAAACCCCGAACACATAATAGATCAGAAACAACAAAAAGAAACTACGACATAGAATATATAGAAAAGGGTATTGATCTAACATCTTCTCCATAAAAGGTTAAAAGGCATTGGTCTAAAGTTTTAACAGATAAAACCCTTCTAGCCGTCTATCTATGTGGATGATGAGGCGGGCAGCATAGGATTAGATGAACGCCCCATAGTTCACTCTGACACTAATGAACTTCGCTATTCAAGGGTTGTGTAGGATATATTATGTTGTTGAATGGATCTCTACTATATCCCCATCCTCGAGAACATGATCTCCTCCCACCCTCTCTCCAGGGTAATTTGCAGACGGCCCCCATATCCTCGCATATTTAAATCCTCTATATAGATCTTTATGGATCTCCTTTGCAACATCGAGCACAGTAGCGCCTCTTTTAACCACGAGGGGCTTCTTAGAAGGCTCGGAGTTCGGTGGTTTTGTATATACCCTTATGAGTTCTAGTCTCTCGAATATGATCCTTCCGAGGGTTTCAAAGCCTCTACCTGTTAGTGCTGAGCCACAGATTACTGGTATCTCCTTGTCAACAGCTTCTCTCAGCTCTCTGCATCTGCTCCCATTATCAAGATCCGCTTTATTACCGATAACTATGGTAGGCCTGTAGATAGTGGCTCCCAAGATTGAGTTCTCAACGTCTTCCAGAGTAGCTTCCCCATAGATCCTTACTGTAGCTCTGTAAATCCTATATTCCCCAAGGATTCTCCTAACATCCTCCCCTGTCCCATCTACAAGTTTACCATTATATATAATCCTTATCCCAGGGGATCCCTGGCTCTTCTCGACAATCACAAAGCCCCTTGGCCTCTTGATCTTTATATCCTCCTCTTCAAGCATATCAACTAACTCTCTATAGTCGTTCACAGGATCCTGTGAGAGATCTACAACTATGATGGCGCCATCAGCATTTCTTAGGAGCCCTATAGACCTTCTACTCCACCTAGAGCTAGGATCTTCTCTGACTATCGATGGTGCTTCGACAAGCTGGAACTGTATATCTTGGTATTCAAGCATGCCTGGCGTCGGGATCTTAGTGGCATATGGTATCTCTGAAGGTGCTACACGGGCGTTTGTGAGCCTTGCAAGTATAGCCGTCTTACCTGCTTTAGTGAATCCTATCATAACCATCTGAGCAGCTCCAGCTCTTTCAACGGTATATATAGAGCCCCTTCCACCCCCCTTTCTGGATTTCCTCTCCTCTATCTCCTCTCTAAGCTCTGCCATCCTCTTTCTAGCCCATTGAACAAGATTCTCCGTGCCCTTGTGCTTTGGAACAGCTGATAGAAACTCTTGGAGGGCCTGCAGCTTCTCCTCAGGTGTTCTAGCCTCCTGATATTTAGCAAACTTAGCTCTAGCTTCTGGGGGTAGATTCGTCACCATCTTTCGCTATCCATATATATTTTTGTTATATAGGATTATATGATGTCTTTATGAGAATCGACTGTCTAAACGCCTTAAAGCTCCTTGTAGAGGTTGTTAGCGACGAGATACTGTCCAGCTTATGTGATTGTATTGTGATGAGCGGGGGTATAGATACATCTTTTATAGCTGCCATAGCGAGGCGGCTGGTAAAGATACCTTTAAAAGGTATTATAGTTGGTCTCGAGGGGTCTGCTGCAAGCGACCTATACTGGGGCGGGGTTGTTGCTAGATCACTCGGAATCGAACCTGTTTATAGAGTATATAGCGTTCAAGACGCTCTCAAGGCTACAGACTTTATAGTCAGCGCCCTCGACACATTCGATCCTGTAGAGGTTAGGAATGATGTTTCAGTCTACATAGCGCTTAGAGAGGCTAAGAACATGGGGTGCAGATGCATATATACAGGCGATGCCGGGGATGAGCTTTTCGCTGGGTATTCATATATGCATCTATATAGGCTAGAGGAGCTATCGGCATATATAAAGGATCTATCAGGCTATATGGAGTTCTCCTCAATACCAATTGGCAGGGAGCTGGGCATCGATGTATATCCACCTCTCGCGTCAAAAAGGGTTATAGACCTGGCCCTGGAGATCCCTCCAGAATGTAAGATCTCACTGTGCAGTTTGCCAAGGGGGAAAGATATTCTTAGGAGCCTGCTTGAAGATCTGTCAATACCTTCCTTCGCAAGAGCTAAAGAGCCCATAGAAAGGGGCAGCGGATCTTTTATGCTGAGCCAAATATGGGCATCGCTAGTGACAGAGGAATTAATTGAGAAGATATCGAGGATATTAAGACCCAGAGGAAAAGATCAAGCATATCTTCTATCGAGATACCTAGAGCTCAAAGGAGAACCTAGAAAAGTTGAGGGGGGTAAAAGATGTAAAATATGCGGCGGGAGAGTTAAGAGAAGCTATTGCAAGAGATGCGGCTACTATGAGAAAAGCTGGTCTTCCTGATCTTCTTCCCGCCTAGAAGGTAGGGGTTCTCTTTAAATTGTGTATCCTTTAAAATAGAAATTAAAACGCTGTCTTGTTGTTGAGAGTAAGGCTTGTCAAGTTGCCAGAATGTCTTTGTGTCGAAATTCTCTAGCTATATGTTATAATTTAAAGAGATGTTTATTAGGTGCATTCTTTAAGCACTTTTTCCATGTAATCAATAGCTCTGTCTATGAGTTCTCTATATTTTCCCAGGTAATTCCTTGGATCTAATGCCTTCTCGATCTCTTCGCTTGATAGGTAGCGGGAGATCTCAGTGTTGGTGATCAGGGCATCCGCTAAAGATCTGTTTCCCGGATTTTTAGCTATTTCTGAGAGCATTTTATGCGCCACATGCCTTGGTAAGCCTTTTTCCACGAGCCTAGTCACTATTGATTCTGACATTATAGCGCCTCTAGTTAGCATTAGATTTTCCTTCATCTTCCCTGTATCGATTCTAAGTACTCTTAGCAATCTTATTGTATCCTCTAGCATTTGATCTATTATTAGGAATGAATGCGGTATTAAGATCCTCTCGCTGCTGCTATTCGTCAGATCTCTTTCATGCATGAGGGGTATGTTTTCAAGAGATGCCAGCACTAGGGATCTGAGGATCTTGGCGAGACCAGAGATCCTCTCAGATAATGTGGGGTTCCTCTTATGAGGCATTGTGCTGCTGCCAACCCTTTCTTCTGCCTCATATAGCTCTCCGATCTCTGTCCTAGAGAGCTCCCTCACCTCGAGTGCAAGCCTGTCTAGCTGGCTAGCCAGAATGGCCAGTACAGAGATAAGCTCTGCAAAGCCGTCTCTAGGAGCTACCTGGGTTGATATTGTGTGGGGCTCTATCCCCAGATATTCTGAAGCTCCCTTCTCAACCTCAAAGCCCTTCTCACCCCAGGCCGCCATCGTTCCAACAGCCCCTGAGAACTTGGATTTGACAACCCTCTTTCCAACATGGCATAGTCTCTCATAGCTCCTACTAAGTTCGTAGACGTAGTTTGCTAGCTTAAAACCCAGGGTTATTGGTAAGGCGTGCTGCCCATGTGTTCTCCCAACCATTATTGTGTCTCTATGCTCTATGGCGAGCTTGGATATGGCTTTGAGTATTTTGCTCAGCTTGCTCTTGACAAGTTCTAGAGCTCTCCCAACAAGGATTGCCCATGATGTATCCACTATGTCATAGCTTGTGGCACCTAGATGGACGTATCTTCCACACTCGCCACATCTCTCCCCAAGTATATATGCTAGGGAAGCTATGTCATGCCCAGTCACCTCTTCAAGCCTGTAGATCTCGTGGGGCTCTAGATCTTCGGCACACCCTTTAAGGGCTTCTATGCAGTGAGCCGGGGCCATCCCAGCTCTTGCAAGCCCAACCATGAGGGCTATCTCAACTTCTATATATGTTCTCACTATGTTCGAGATGGTAAATATGCTTCTCATATCACTCGATCCATATCTCCACTCGAGAGGACACATATGCATAGGAGCTTCCCAGCGTTATCTATGTTATAAAAACTATAATATCCTAGAACCAATTTCCAATCACAGGAACCATCGTTGCTATGATCTCCCTTCTTTCTTAGAGGGCGGGCTTTTAGCTGCGCACCAGCTAGGAAGCGACAGATGAAAGGTTCAAGGAAGAAGCAACTCATTATAATCTGGGAGGAAATCAGCTCTAGAGGGAGAGGCCGTTGAACAGCAACAAGCTTATAAACTCTTTAGCCACTAGATATGAGCCTCCTGCCTCGATAATGGCATAGTAGCCATCAGTAGTGGGAGGCTATGACTCACTGCGAGGCGAGCCGAGTGGTGCCCATCTATGAAGCCCCCTATAAACCTACGAAAGGTGAGTGGGTGTCGAGGGGAAACATTTCCCCCTCACGGATATAGAAGTTCCGTGAGGGGGTTAGCCCTCGGTGCTGGGTCAACAGCTTCGCCTGCACCCCATGGGGCTCTGTCGTAAAAACGCTACGCATCCGTTGCTCAGCCTTGCTAGCCTCATCTGTATTTTTAATATCTTCACCCTCTACTCCTCTCAGCGCAACGCTAATCATAGAGGGGGCATGGTTTTTGATGGGCCTTTCGCTAAAAGGGTTCCTTGATGAAGGGTATGCCTCTGAAATCTCAAAAGGTATAGAGGCTTTGTTCTTCAATACCTCTACTAGCTTACCTACACACCATTGGTGGATCCCATTCTTCAGATTTTTTCCTAACATTACTAGCCATTCTATCCTTACCCCTATGGGCGTCCCCAACAACCAAGACTGCGTTGTATTTCCTAGAGATCTCCTCTACTATCACGGCTGTCTTGTATATGATATCTTCTTTCCTCTCCTTTTCCCGCAGCTTTCTAAGAGTTTTCCTAACACCTCTATCCCTCGCAGATCTACCGATGGCTATCCTCTTACGCCTCTCAGAATATGCTATAGCGGTTCTGCCAATGCTAGTATCGATCCTGCAGATCTCATATAGCCTCCTATTTATAAACACAGCTAGAGTAACTTTGTTCTCAATGATATCTGCCGAGACAACATTATCAGGGTTATAAGATACCTCGAACTCCTTTGTCAAGGTTAGATATATGAGGATCCTCCCATCAATTAGCCTCAGCATTAACTCGCCAGACGGCTTCCAATTGTTGTAGAGGTATCTATAGTTGCTTATAGTTTCTATAGACTATCCTTATCCACCCCTATATGTTCTCAACTCTACAGAACTCTCTCAACCTCCAATCCTGCGGATCAGAATATGTTATCTTTATACTTCTTATCCCAGGCCTATCTCTTCCCCCCTTCCCCCTCCCCTTAAGCTCTCTGGATGACCTAGCCCTTCTAAGGGCATCTATATAGCATCCCTTGACAATCATTGTGGGAAGCCATGGATATCTATCTCTAAACCCATGGTAGAAGATCTTGTGGAGTGTGGATTGGGAAGCACCATGCTCTAGAGCGTAGCAGAGCATCTCACCAGCATCTCCCTATAGGCCTCAACAATCTCTCTAAGAGCCTGCCTGCCAAACCCATTAGCCCAGCCCTCTAGCACAACCGTTCTCCTAAGCGTCTACAAGAGCTTCTCAATATCTCAAGTAATTAAAGGTGATCAGAGATATTTAAATTTATCGTTTAACCAGAACCATCCTGTGTCTATACAGTCCAAAATAACCCAAACAACAAAAATAACCTAGCTAATGGACACGGGGGTTGTGTCTTCATCGCGGTTCATGTTGGTTGGTTTCGCCGCTTGCCCTCATACCCCCTGCTCTCCCCCCGTGCCTAGGCTTGGGAGCAGGCTCCTTGCCACGACGCGGGTGTTAATAGGGCCCTTCTTCCACCTCACATTGCTCATAGACCTCACCGTAGGGCCTTCCAACGAATCAAGGCAGAGATTTATAAATGAGAGGGCGATGCCAAACGATACAAACCTACGTAGAAGGTGAAGCAGTTGCAATAGGCAATCACTATATAGCTATCAGATCTCCTTTATTTCTCTCAGAAGGCTTACATAGCTCTTGGCGGGTTCCTTGGGTTTTACTATGTCTAGGATTAGGTATCGGATCTCTGGGAGGTTCTTCTTTATAGAATCCACTATCTCTTCTTTGATTTCCTCGACCTCCCTTATAGTCATATCCTCTTTAACCTCTATCTGTACTATCGCAAGATATCTATCGGGATCTATAAGCATTGTTTTAACATCGTTTACATCTACAACCCCTGGTATTGAGAGGGATATCTTTACAATCCTTGCGATCACCTCTTTCGGGGCTGAGTGGCCAAGTAGTGCTTCTATGCTTCTATAGCCTATGTGTATAGATCCAGCAAGGGTTATGAAGGCTATCACGCTGGAAAACACTAGATCTGCTATTGTATTCGATAGTATGAGAGAGGCTGAGGCCATGATGTTTCCAGATATCCCCATGAGATCCTCTAGAACTAGTGGAGCCAGGACTATGGATCTCCCTTCCCTGGATCTCATAATCTTCACAGATAGAATCAGAGTTGCTGTATCAAATAACGAGAGAGCCAACATGTAGAGCCAGTAGAGATGTCCGCCAGAAGCTATCACATATATTTCCGCGCTCGAATAGATCCTGAGGTTCTCAGCTATGATCATATAGAATATAGAGCCCCCCAATATTATGGAGGAGAAGAGACTCGAGAGATATAGAGCTTTACCAACTCCAAAGGGATATCTAGGAGAGGGCTTAGCTCTAGATGCTCTAGTCCCTATATATAGTGTCAGACTATTAGATGTATCGCCGATCGAGTGGAAGATTTCTGAGTATACTGCTCTAGATAGCGTATTGCTGAAGATCGCCGCCTTAACCATTATAGCAACTATGTTGAAGAGGATCGATATTAGTATAGGATGCTTCTCATCAAGCCTCAACAGTGCTCTATATAGAAATCACGTAAAAGATTTTAAGTATTACCGTTGAAAGGCCTCTTATAAGGTTAATTAAGAGATATTATTATGATCCTCCATCTTAGAATAGGGGGTAGCGGGGCTCTGACCTCCTCCCCGCCCTGAAGGGCGAGGCTTTCAGTTGTAACTCTCCACTAATCAATATATTCAACAGATCGAAAGTAGGTATTTATAAGCTTTCTAGCATGATTCTAAATACATAAGAGGAGTTGGAAGGAATTGGATCCGAAATCGAATCCGAATCCGAAGATAGGTGAATTAAAGCCAGGTATCGAGAATATAAATATAAGGGGGAGGATAATATCGGTCTCCCCACCAAGGACAATCCAGACGAAGAGTGGGCTTAGAACTATAAGTGAGGCTGTGATTGGGGATGAAACAGGGAGGGTTAAGGTGACTCTATGGGGTAAGCATGCTGGCACGCTTAAAGAAGGAGAGGCTGTGGAGATAAGGAATGCATGGACATCAGCATATAAGGGTGAGGTACAGGTTAATGTTAGCTCTAAGACAGAGCTCCAGGTTATAGGTGACGACGAAGTACCGCCTGTAGATCAGATACCGGAGGAGTTTGTAAAGGCTCCAGAGGGCTATAGACCCCCGAGAACGGGTGGCTTTAGAGGGGGAAGAGGGCCTAGAAGAGGAGGTTTCAGAAGAGGTGGTGAGGAATGATTAGCCACGATATGAAGCCTTTGAGACAAGGAGAGCATGTAGGGATGGAAGGAGAGAACTACATTATAGCCATAAGCGAGGAGGAAGCCTACGCGCTTAATCCAGCCGCATACTATATATGGACACTATGTGATGGAGTTAGAACCGTTGATGAGATAATAAGCAAGGTTGCCAATGATCTAAAGCTAGATGTGTCAGAGGTAGAATCTCCTGTAGAGGCTATCCTAGAGGCGCTCTCACAGGCCAAGCTGGTGGTGTTTGGGGAGACCTCTACACCTCCTCGTGAAGAGACCCAGGAGCAGGATTTAGAATCGAATGATTTATGATTTATGCTTATGCTTTTTTAATAATTAATTTTATTTAATATACCTCTATGTTATGTGGCTAGAAGCTCCTAACCTCTATAGATGGGTCTGTTGAATTAGGCTTAGACATAGTTATATATGGGTGTGGTCTTGGGTTGGGATTTGGTAAGGACATCAGATCTATATAGGATGGTTTTAAGCGATCTAGGATTCGATCTAGATCTTGAATGGGAGGCCTCCCGAATGGCATGCCTTGTTGCGAGAAGCATAGGCGTGAGGGATCCTTTAGATGTGATACACGAGATCAAAAGCGTTGTTGCAGAAAAAAGGGTATATGTTGTTGGGGCAGGGCCCAGTGCTCTGAAGAGCTATATGAGGATAGAAAATGGATCATGTATCTTCTGTGCAGATGGCGCATGCTCCCTTTTAATGCACCTGGGAGATGTTATAGCAATATCGGTTACGGATCTAGACGGTGGGATCGAACCAGCTGAACTGGTGTTTGATCATGGCGGCTACATCGTGATCCAGATACACGGGGATAACTATAGGAGTATCCCACTTATCATGGATCATCTGAGGAGGTGGAGAGACAGGGTTATTCTAACAACCCAGGTTCACTACCAATGCTCAGGGTTAACAATGATGATCCCAGGATTCACTGATGGTGATAGAGCTTATGTCCTTGCAAAAGCCCTCGGAGCTTCGGAGATCACCCTAATTGGAATGGATCTTGATTCCGAGTTTTCAACATATCTCTCGAAGAACATATATGGCGAAAATACCCCGGCAACCATATCGAAAATCCGAAAGCTCCGCTGGGGACGCAGAATTATCAGCGGACTCTACCTGAACTATGTTACAACCGAAAGCCCAGGCACTTTAGGGCTATAAAAATTTGACTGCCAACCGCCTACAGCGGCGGGTGAGGAGAGATCGAAAGACCAATCTGAGCCAATGTGAAATCTGGGGTAGCAGATAAAGGGCTAGGGAATCATTAAAGCCATAGATTAGGGCAGATCCGTGTTTATAATCTCAATAAATGGGCATTTTTAGCTAAAAGATGATCTGCCGGGGAACTAAGGTTTTTTACTAATGGGAGAGAATTACGATGTTTTAACCCCCCGGCTTATCAGGGTTCTAGGAAAATCTTATATGTGGGATTTACTTGTATCAATGGAATCCCGAGTGGGAGAGAACTGTTATAAAGTCCGATGGTAGGGAAATTGTTCTATGTAGAGATAGAGTTACTGGTATGTATGTTTGCCCTAAGTGTAGTGATCCTGATAAGCTATGTCCGGAGGGGCAAAGGGTTAGGGGATATATACCTGAAAATACCACATATCTATTGACTGAAGAAGACGTTATAAGCCATCTGAGGGAATGTGAAAAGGGTGTTAAGAGTTGGGGATATGCGCCTAAATATGAAGGTGATGAGGAGGAAGAGGAGGAGGAAGCCGAATGATTCCAGCCTGTTTTGGGGGCTTTCGACTGTGATAACAATAAAAATCTTTAGTAGTTTATAAAAAATAAATAGACATATCTAGAGATAGATGCTCTCCTCTATATTTTCTTAAACCATGTTACGCTATCAGCACCCACGTCTACTAGAGCAACCCTCTCCCATGTTGGTTTGCCGTCCTTGATGACAACTGCCCACACATCGTAGTCTCCTCCAGCTCTATCCCCGTTCTCATCTAGTATTGTCCATCCAGATACTCCGAAATATGTTCTTGAAACATGTATCATAGCGTTCCTAATCGCCTCTCCATCGTATTTCCCAGCCTGGATTATTGCTAGCCCCAGCAGCCACACACAGTCATATGCTGTAGTTGGGTATGTCCCCGGATACTCGCCTGTCTTGCTCTTAAATCTATTGACGAAGTCCATGAACTTGGGGCTCTGTGTGGGGGCGTAGATTGTTGCTAGGTGCTTGACCTTAGCTAGCTGGGCCCCAGCCTGCTCCAGGATCTTTGAGTTCAGTGCAGTGCCATCGCTTCCAAACCATGTTACACCCATAAGCTCTGAATATCCTCCTGCTTGCGCCGTTATAACTCCTCCCTCCTCGAAGCTTATTAGTAGAACCCCTACTTTTGATGCCCCATACCTATTGATCGCATCCCTAACTGTTGACGCTGCCGCCCCTAGCTCGGATGAGAAATCACCCTTCTTAGGATCATATCCTACACTTGCTAGAACAGTACCGCCTATCTCTTTAAACCTAGCTGCCGTAGCGTCTGCAAGCCCCTTACCCCATGCATCATTTCTATATAATATATATACATAGCGTATTCCGTAGTCATACATGAGCCTTGCAAGAGCTTTACCCTGGTACTTATCGTTGGGGACATTCCTGAATATATAGTCAGCCACAGCTAGATCAGGGGCTGTTGAGGACTGGCTACATACAGCGATCTTATTACCATCAGCATAGCTCTTCAAATTTCTAACCTCAGCGCTAGTCATAGGACCTACAACAGCTCTGACACCTCTAGCATATAGTGACTGGAGCTTGCTAAGAGCCGTTGTGGGATCTGTAGCGCTATCCTCCACAAGAAGTTTAAATGTTATTGGGAGTCCGAGGGTCTTCACATAGTTATTTAGATCCTCTATAGCCATCTCAGCAGCAACCCTATTTAGAGGTCCCTCGCTTGCTAGATCACCGCTGAGCGGTAGCAACGCCCCTATGAGGATCTCGCCTCTAAGGCCTGCAGCGGGCGTTACAGTTGTAGCTATAGTTGTTGTAACCATGGCCGTTACGGTGGCTACTCCTCCAGGTTGTGTAACTGTAACCACTTTAGCTGGTGGGGCTGCAACAGATCCTCCAATGACATAGCCTGCAGCAATCCCAACTACGAGTAATACCACATATATTATAGCCTGTGTAGCTGACACTCCCATTAAGCTCTTCGAACCCATCTAAATCACCTTATCTCTCTATATAAGACTTTGGGGTTTATAAGTGTGGAACTATATATAGATTTGGTTTAGTTTATGCCCAGCTTAGGAGATGCAGCATCTTGCCTTGCGGGGATAGTTAGCATACAGTTCCAGCAATTAATAGGGTTTCTATTCTACATGGGTATTCTAAGCCTTATGGGGCTGGGGTTAACACTTATGTATCAAACAACCAAGGTTCCGAACTTTGCATATGGCTTCTATGTAGGGCTAGGCATGTATGTAGCTTTTCTCGGCCATCCGAAGATCCTTAATGTCATGCCTCCATATCCTCTAGCCCCTCTCGCATTTATCCTAGGCGGAGTTTCATCTCTAGCAACATATCTCTTGGTAATAAAGCCTCTATCATCTAGGGGTGCGTCGATCGTGCAGCTTATGATAGCCACGATAGCCGTGGATCTATTTGGATCCACGATCATATATATTTTAACTGACTATTATTACTACGTGCATAAGATCTACACAGTTAAGGGTTTTCTCTTCAGATCAGATGATATAGTGGTTGTTGCAAATCCACAGATGACCGCTGCACCACTTATAGTCCTAGCACTCTTGGCCGCGCTTATATCACTACTATATATCTTCATCAATAGAACTAAGCTGGGCATAGCTATGAGGGCAGCTATAGAAAACCCAGGGCTTTCAGAGATACTGGGGATACCTACTAACAGGATATATATGTTCTCGTGGTTCTTAGCAGGCGCGCTTGGAGGGTTGGCAGGGCTTTTCTATCCAATGTGGTTCTATGTAGATCCTAATGTCCCCGCCAGGATATTGATCACTATATTCGCTGTTAGCATAGCTGGCGGCCTCTCAAGCATCTACGGCCCCTTTTTAGGAGCCTTGCTAGTGGCATATGCGGAATCGATACTTCCATCCCAGATCTATGGATGTCTATATTCGATTGGTTATCAAGGGGCCGGTGAGATCCTGAAATATGGCTTCGTCTTCCCTATGATATTGATAGTGTTATTCATAGCATTTGCACCAACAGGTTTAGCACCAGCTGTTTCGAAGGCTATTAAGAAAATTTCATCCATTGTCGGGGGTGGGTGATGTGGCGGATATATTAAGCCTTGTTATAGATACAATACCGTTTATAGCTATATTCTCTGTAATCTCGATATCCCTCAACTTGGAATATGGATATGCAGGACTCCCTAACTTCGGGAAGGTGTTGCCGATTCTTGGTGGGGCTATAGTCGCAGGATCCCTCGTACCGAGGATGATCCAGGTTATTTTTGCTGATGCGCCAAAGACAGATTATATATTCAATAATGGCCCTGCCTCTGTGGAGCTGCAGACATATATGAACTCCCATCCAATGAGCTCCCTGTTTATGATGCTCCTAGGCATGGCAATAGCTATATGCTTCGGAGCCTTCCTAGGCTACATAGCTGTTCTCCCAGCTTTCAAGCTTAGGGAGGACTATCTAGCTATAACACTCATAGCAATAGCAGAGATCTTCAGGGCTGTTAATAGGAACTACGATCCCATATTAAATGGGACTAGAGGGGTTTCTGTGCCAGATCCGCTGGGCTGGCTTGGACCCAAGTCCTGGGTATATCTATATATCTCATCAATGCTTCTAATAGCATCCCTCCTCATTACAAGCTATATGCTTAGAACACCATTTGGAAGGGCTCTGAGAGCTATGAGGGAGAACGAGCTAGCAGCCGAAAGTCTAGGCATCGACACAAGATCTCTGAGGGTGAAGGCAATGGTTGTAGGCTCCGCTATTGCGGCAGCAGCTGGCTACATAGATACTATGTACTCCGGCGGGTTGACAGTAGATAAATATGATAGATATCTATATACATTTATACCATGGCTCATGGTTCTAATGGGAGGTGTTGGCAACAACCTAGGTGTAATAATAGGCGTCTCTATATATTGGGCGTCATCAAGGGCAATTAACTTCTATAAAGAGCAGATACTCTCGGGAATATCGTGGATCCTTAATTTGGGGGAAACTCCTGTCGATGTAAGCTGGTTTGATGTAACAAGGATTGAGAGACTTGTCTTCGCAGTAGTAATTATATTGATCCTCTATCTAAGACCTCAAGGAATACTCCCAGAAAAACCTATTGAGACCCCAGGCTATAGGTATGTAGCGTCCATATTTAGGGAAGGAACTGTAAGAGGTAAACATGTGGATAAAGATAGCGGCGAAGGCTAGCTGGGATTCACTATTGATTGCTGTCAGAAATGATTAAACCGGCTATCATAGCTTGTGGGAAGAGGATCAGTGCATGAATAGATCTTCACGCATCTGTTTTGCCGGGTTTCATCATCACTAGACCTGATTACTAGGTGCTTATAAATATTCACAGCTTAACCTTGTCTCCGAACTGGATTGGAAGTTATTTAGATACTTGGCATTATTTATTGCTATAGGAAGTTCTCTGCAACAAGCTTCACTAGAGATTTAAATTCCACGATGTTTCTAGCTATTCTCCCGATTCTAATACCGATATATCTCCTCATATCTTGGGCCATAAATCTCCTGTCACCTAGTATTATCAATGCTCTATCCCCCTCGCTTCTAACAGATCTTCCTATCGCCTGCATAGCTCTTATCGATGACGTCATATTATATATATAGTCCCAGGCCTCTCTATCGGGAACCTTTCTCCTCATATTCTTGAGAAGCTCCTCGACATAATCATCTCTCTGGGGATATGGCACACCTGCTATGAAAACCGATTTTATAAGGGATCTCCCATTCTCCACCAACTCTATCCCCTCCGATAGCTTTCCACCTGCCACTACATGAATTAGCCCATTTGCTCTCATCCCTTCTTCGAGATCATCTATCGTGGATCCTCTATCCTCTACATATCCCCTCCAGCTGAGTCTCTCAACAACGTTCCTCATGAAGTTATAGCTGGGATATACTATCAGCTTAACCCCTTTTACAATGCTATCGAGAGCCTCTATATATTCTGAGTAGAGCTGGTACATAGCATCCCCCCTTTCGATGTATCTCGACGTTAGCTGGCTAGTTAGTATCACAGCCATATTTGAATAAGGGGACCACGCGCCTGCCTCCATAGCATCTATATATGATACCCCTCCCAGACCAAGGATCCTCTCTATATACTCTTTAGATGGAGGCGTGCCTGACATAAGCAATGTAGATCTATACGCTTGGAGGGCTTCCGAAACAACACTATGATCCACAGCTGAGATCTTTAGCCACGCGCTCTGTCCATCCTTACATGTGAATGCTTCAAACCTGCTATCCTCTAGTAATGCTAGCGAGAGGGCTACCTTCACCATAGAGATCCTTTTAGATGCTGCATCACTTATAGAGCCTCTAGTAAGGATCCTATCTATAGCCCTCTTCTTAACCTCTAGAGCTACATCGATCAGATGTTCTATAGAATCGCTATCTATACCCATAGAAGCTCTATCAATTCTCCTCAGCTTCTCATCTCTTGCCCTCTCTTCGACGAGTTTCGCTATCCTCTCCATAAGATCTTCTGTAAAGGGATCTCCACCAAGGTATTCTCTGACCTCGTTTATAGAGGATCTTATCTTCACCACACTTATCTCTGACGAGAAGATAGATGATGGATCTATGATCATGTGGGCTTCATCTATTATGGCTGAGAACTCGCTTGGATCTTCATCTGGGTAGATAGTGGAAAATAGATCTCTTGAAAATACATATGGATATGTAGCCACAACATAGTCAGAACTTCTAGCAAGCTTTGCAAGCGAGAAGAAAGGGCACGCACCTAGCTCTCTAGAGATGCGCTTCACACACTCTACATGGTTTTCTGAAGTAGCCAGTATATCCTCGATATCCTCCTCAGCTATCGAGAGGGATTTCGCATAGTAGCTACATAAACCCGTCTCTCTGAGGATCTGGCAGTTAAGCCAGAAATCCTCAGGATCTATCCTCTTATCACTTAGAAGGGGGCACATAGCATGGGCAGAATGTATAAAGCTATATCTAACACCTCTAACCCTTTTAGACAGCTTCTTAAGATCTCTGAGGACAGGGGTTATCTCGTTTCTAGTTCTCACAGAATGTATAGCTGGTGGCTTCATCATCCCAGTGGCTATTCCCACAGCGGTTTTGCCGAAGCCTGTGGGGGCCCTTAGGATTAGAATCCTCGTAGAGGTTAGCTCCTCTCTGATCCTCTTCAAAACCTCCCTCTGCCCCGGTCTAAAGCTGGTGTGTGGAAAGAATTCCTCAGCCACTTCTACGCACCTTCTCAAGGAAGATTCTATATAGCTCCACCCTTGTAAAATGACCTATAATAGCTACTAAGGCGAAGGAAAATAGAGATATAAGTAATATATATAACGTGTATCCTCCTAGCTGGAGACCTGCGATTGGGTATATGATAAGAGAGATCCCTGAAGCTATTAGAAGGATCTCTACGATGGATATAGCCTTTATAATAGCTATATAGAGACCTCTCTTATCTGGTAGATAACCCATGCTCTCTATACCCCATAGATACCCCTGATATAGATTTCTACATCTCCTCAGATGGTTGCTACCATAGATAGTTACCGCTCCAGCGATTGGATATAAAATGTTATGAATACCTATAGCAAGATCTAGAGTAAATAGTATGGCTAGCGATGTGAGGACAGCTATACCCTCTAAAACCCTGTAAACGCTGGTTCCCTCAGAAGCCTTTTCCAATATTTTGATCAGAACTTTAGCGGGGTTCGTGGAAGCATCCCATAATATCTAGAGCCAGCGATAATATATCTATAACCACAACCAAAATATAATCCCCGCCACCCCAATCTCTTGGGGGAGTATGGGTCTAGCTATAAGGTGGTGGGGTCACGCGTGCTTCGAGCTAGTATATGGGGGCGTCTCTCTAACAATAGATCCCCATGATGGTGCTTCGATAGGGATTAAGAGACCAGGAGCTCTATCTGATTATGTTATTATGAGCCACGATCACTTCGACCACAACGCATATAGGGTGGTGCTTAAGGAAGGCGGTAAGCACCTGCTAATGGCCACGGCAACCAATATCCTGGGACCTTTCAAGGTTAGGGGAATAGAGACTTTCCATGATAAGGAGAGAGGTAGGAGGAGAGGGAGGAATGTGGCATATGTTGTGGAGACACCTGATGGTATAAAGGTTTTTCATGCAGGAGATCTGGGGCATTTGCTCAGCCCGGAGCAGGTTAGAGAAGCAGGTAACCCTCATATCGCAATGCTACCGGTGGGGGGCACATTTACAATAGACTATGAAGAGGCACTTAGGGTATTCGAATCTCTGGGATCAAGGGTTATGATTCCAATGCACTATTGGATCAAAGGGGTGAATCTACCCCTATATCCTGTAGATAAGCTTATTGATAGGGTAGCAGGGTCTATACCGATATATCTGGTAGAAGGTAATGAGGTTGAGGTCTCTATAGGAAATGGATCTCTCCTCCTCACCTCTAAATATGGGTGTAGAGAGGTTTTCAGCGGGAAGAACATAGATCGATGTATGCTGGAAGCCAGAGATAGATATATCTTGATCCTAAAGCTAGGGTAAGGGAAATGCCCATAGGCAAAAGAGAGCTCGCCGCATATCTAGCGCTCCTCAGTCTCAATAGAGAAGAAATCGCAATAGATCAGGCTAGATCTGTTTTAGAGCTGATATTTCCAGAGAGATCTGTGAAAAGCGTTCTGAGGATCCTATCTAAATCAGGTTTCATCGATATCGATACAAAGGCAATTAAGGTAAAGGATCCTAGAAAGGCGCTTGAAGAATACCTTATAAAATATATTATAGCCAGGATTGAGAGGAATCTGAGATCTAGGCACATTAAATATAACATATTGAAAGACACGAAAGAGAATTATATCATATCTATAAATATTGAAAGAGAGACATGCTATTGCAATATAGAGCTAGGGAAAATCAAGATCATATGTAACGTGGATAAAAAACCTAGCGCTAACCCCATTGGATCTAGAGAATAGAGTTTCTAAGTTTTGCTCATCCTAATATTACAATCGAAGATCATTTAATTATCTATCTCCACTATTTGGATTTCATATTGCGTATAAGTACTTGGTAGCGATAATAGGGATTGGTGCTTTGCATGGATGAGAAGGGAGAGGAAGCACATGTGAGAATAGTGTTTGAAGGAGTTGCTAGGATCGGAGAGGTCATGAGTACTTTTAAGAGCATAGCTTTGAGACCTGAAGACTTCACAAGCCCAGTGGCTCTTCAAATGGCGTTGACGAGGATCTATGATACTATATTGAGAAGCCTTACAGAAACTCCTAAAAAAGCCTTCGTTGCTGAGGTTAGATTCACAGATTCCATGGGTAATATTGTTGTTTTTGCAGCGGATCTAGGCGAGTCTCCACCACCATTACCAGGGACAAAGGTCAAGGCAAGAATAATAGTCGAGCTGCTCGAAGATAGAGCTGAATAGAAACAAAAGGCTCGGGCATCATTGTGGGTTTTCGCTCGCTTACCCTTCAGAGGCTAGCTACCCTCAGATAAATAGATAATCCAGATGATCCTACAGAGGTTTCTCTTTATCCATCTAACTTTCTTCTCTTTCAATTCCATAGGAGATCTTTTTGCTGAGGTCTCAACCCCCTTATCTCTATCCCTCTCATCGAGGACTAAGGGCTATGGCTTTCACCATAACCTTAGAGGCATAGATTTAACCTTGTGTACTCAGCACCTCTACCAAGTATCGCTAGAGGATAGCTCTGAGGCTTACATGCACCGCCGTCATCGAGAAGGCTAAAGGATACATAGCTTATAAATCTCCATCCCCGGCTTAAAAAGCGAGGCTTTCAGCTGTAAGCCTGCCAAGGTAGTAGTAAGTTTCTTAACATTATATAACTTATAAGTTATTTTAATAGCTGTGGTGAAGCCCTAGATAGTGTTACAACCCGAAAGCCTCGCTCTTCAAGTAGGGGAGGAGGTCAGATGCCATGTAATCATGTTAAGAGGGTTGTTTTTTCGATACCATTAGGGCTAGCTATTATCTAGGAATAATAGTCTGGATCTATATATCTTCAGTACTAACCCCTCTATTAGAAGGGCTATAGCCATTGAGGATACTATAGAGAGTATTAGATCCCTCCTGAAGTTCCACATAACAATCTATATAAGCCATCCAACAGCTGTCATAACTATTATGGAAAGCGCGAGTGTTGGGAGGAAGGAGTATGGTGAGGAGGGTACTAGCTATGTATTCATTTAAGATCATCTGAGCTCCATAGGCCAGGTTAACGATCTTAGCATCGCCTAGGACGATGTTAAAGCCTATTGCCATAAGCACATATACTAAACAGTTACAACTGAGAATAAAGGATCCCATGCAACTTATCAAACCGTCCCTGATCTATCTCTTAAGCCGCGGTGGGGATTAGAACTGCTGCTCTGCAACCTGGACAGGCCATATAATAGCTAGCTTGCCCCCTGGGAGTCTCTGGGGAGCCTTAGCAGTCATAGAGTCCTTGCCATATAAGGGGGAATGCCCCTTAGTAAAGATCCACCTACAGCTAATGCATTCATAGCCATTCTCCTAGACGGCTACGAACCTAGCATAAGATTTATACATGTAGATCTAAGGCCTCTCTAGAGTATGAAGATCGTGTATGAAAGGATGAAAGCCATTGCACAAAGCAAGGGTAGGAGGAAGCTTTATGAGAAGTACGGGGCTAGGGAGAGGAACAGGGTTAGAGATTTTAAAGACAAGCTAGCAGTGGGCCTGAGGAGAATATTACCAAACCCTATCCATGTCTTCGAGGATCTAGAGATCTAGATAAGGATTATCTTGCCAGCACGAAAAAGGCTGAGAAGTCCAGGAGGAAGAGGAATTCTAGAACACCCTGGAGGAGCATACATAGAAGAATATCTGAGATAGCATTAACAGCTTTTGTACCTCCTGAGAACACCTCAAGAGAGTGCCCCAGATGTGGGTATGTTGTGAAGACCCATGAGGGGCAGATCTTCGAATGCCCAAGATGCAATCTAAAAATGAATAGGCAGAAAATAGCATAGATAAACATTAGGAGGAGACACCTAGATAGCAAGAAGAGGAAAAAGGAGAACCAGAATGCGGGGGTTTCCCCACAGCGATGAGCCAGAGGCTTCAATGAAGGTGGAGCTGTGGGTTGGGGGGTGCTCAAAGCGTGTGGAGCCGGGCGATATGGATCCCGATGAAATGGGATCCTGAGGGCTAAAGGCCAAAGGGAGAGGGTTTAGTATCAAGCCCAATGAAACCCGAACCCCTATTTTAACAGATCCAGAGGGTCTAGCTAGTTGCTGATATATAGCTATAGCTCCTATGACTGCTAATATTGTAATCTGCTATTATTATATAGACATATAATCTCGATAATGCCTTCATAATTACCGCAATTTCATATTTATTTGTACAAAGACATATATTTTTCTATATTAATGCATTCGATGTTATATATTTAAGATTTTATACAAGGGGAAGTTGGACAAGCTTATGGCGAAAAGAGCTGAGATATCGAATTTCGAAATAGAACATGCTGGGTGTTGGACCATAATCACAGATAGCTATGATGTGAAGATAAAGACCTTGAGGCAGGAGTTCATATCACCTCACATATTTAAGGCTAGCGTGGCTATCATGGGTGAAGATCTAAGGAGATTTATAAGCGTTATGAAGAGATTTAGACATATTGTAGATCTAAAAATTATCTTCTCAAAAACCTATTCATTTAATGGGGATAAAACCTGGCTAGCCCTTGTGGATTTTAACAGTTTGAGGGAAGGTTCTATATCTGATCTGGTATATAGGATCGGGGGTCTCATACTGGATCAAGAGGTTAGAAATGGTGTTGAGAGGTGGAAGATATTAATCCCCAGATCTTCTAGAGGCGTTAGAAATTACTTAGAAGAGAGACTCAGGAATATGGGGAAGCTTCTAAGGATCTCTTTTTCAGAGGCTGATGTGATGATGCTCAGCACAGATCCGAAATCCTTTTTGAACGAGAATGAGAGAAAAGCAGTCGAGCTTGCACTAAGAACAGGTCTTCTGACTATCCTAAAAGGGCTAAGGTGGCGGATGTTGCAAAGCTTATGGGAATAAGCCCGGCAACCTTTATATATCACCTTAGAAGGGGAGAAAAGAAAATTATAAGTGTCGCCCTCGAAAAATGGTATTTCTAACAGCTACATTTCCACCTAATCTTTATATATTTCAAGACGTCTAAGATAGTTCTTCTGAAGCCCTCCAGATCTAGGTCCTCGTTTACAACCATTATATCTGCCAATGCTATAAGGCTTCCAAGCCCCATGGAAAGCTCGAGGGCGTCTCTTGCAGCAAATTCATCCCAAGCCCTAGGATCACCCTCCCTCCCCCTTGAAACAAGCCTTCTATACCTGGTCAGCGGGCTTGCATGTATGGCGACAAGTACTACAGATGAGAAGCTTCTTTTGAAGAACTCTAGCTCAGCAAGAGATCTAGATCCATCTATAACTACATACCTACAACCAGAAACACCCCTTGTGCTTCTTGCAAGTATCTCCTCAGCTATCCTCCTAGCAACAATATCCTCACCATAAAGCCTTCTCAGCTCCCTAGCCATGTAAGCCATGTTATCCCTAGTAACCTGCATCCCTCTTCTGATAAGCTCCCCCCTAATAATATCGCCCATAACGTATACCTCAAACCCCTGTTCCCTAGCTATCTCTGAGAACACACCCTTTCCAGAGCCGGGCATCCCTGCTAGCACTATTGCTACAATGCACATACCATCCATCATGATAAATTCATAGACATCTATCATTAAAAACAATATATAAATACATTGATGGCGCCGCGGCCGGGATTTGAACCCGGGTCACGGGCTGTCTACGGCGCCCACAGGCCCCAATAGATACACATGTGAGAAGACTTATAAGCTTTCAGCTTTAAAGAAGATCTTCGTATTTCGATGGTAAACAATTCAGCTAAACTATACCTTAATAAACTGGGAACAGATCCTGCTAATAGGGATCCTTAGTCTCCTTGTCAGAGATAAATCACCGGTACTATTGTGAAAACCCAACAGAGTGGAAAAAATAGTATATAATTTTCATTCCCGCCCCAAAGGGCGGATTCTCGATAACCTATGTTTCTTCTTCACCCTCTTCTATCATTATTATGTTTTCTTCCGGTATTCCGAGTTCCTTGATCAATATATTTTTAACTTTATGCCTGTGATCACCTTGAAGTTCTATTCTACCATTCTTAGCCGTACCCCCTGTGGCCAGTTTTGATTTTAACATTGATGCTATCTTCCTCAGATCTTGCGTCTCGTCTAGCCCCTCAATTATCGTTACCTCTTTTCCAAACTTCCTTTTTTCGATACGTATTTTAACCAACTGCTGCTCTGCCACTAACTGCCTACATATCTCTGGGGGGAGTCCTCCACATATGCTTTCCAGAGAGCTTTTCATATTCTCTTTGGTACACCCAACTAATCAAGGCTTAAATGGCTAATATATTTAACCAGAGGTTCGGATTTCATTAAGTTCGATATTAGGGTTAAGCAAACCTAGCCTTTCAAATCAGGATAGTTTTTTGTTTTAAGATTCTAGCCATGGCGTGTTGTGGTGGGTCGAGGGTGTCTCTCTCCGTGGGTAAATTTGTTGAAAAGATGATCCTAGGGGTGACGACCCCTTGACCTATACGACTCATTGTGGGATAAAGCCATTAACAAGCCATTAACCCCCACCAGAGGGCTAACACTCGAGACCCAGAGATTCGAAACCCCGCCCCCTAGGGCGAGGAGGAGATCATATTTTTCATGTATGTGTATAGAGTCTCCCCCAGGAGCTTCACGGCCCTAAAAGACAGATGCATAGGAGAATTATTAGAAGTATTAGAAGTATAACAGCCCTAAAAAGACAGGCTTTCAGCTGCAAGTAATAAGCTTAACTAGATATTGAGCTAATATCGATAGGATATTCTATATCTTCGAGTAATATCTAATAGATTTAATTACCCATATATTATTCAAGGATATTATAATTAGTACGGTGGTGTGTTGCCAGCATTTGGGATACATAGGATCTCTCATGTAGGTCTCAGGGTTAGCGATCTCGACAGGGCTAGATGGTTCTATATAGATCTCCTTGGCTTCGTTAAGGTTGAAAGGAGTGGTGATGAAATCTATCTCAAGGGTGTTGAGGAGATACAGCATCATAGTTTAGTGCTTAGGAAAGGCTCTATACCCGGTCTCTCCTATATAGGATTCAGAGTCTCTAGACCCGAAGATCTTGACAGGGCTAGAGAATACTACAGATCTCTTGGTATGCCCACAATTAAGTTTAAGGAAAAAGGAGTCGATGAGGCAATAGCCGTTGAGGATCCATATGGATTCCCGTTGGTATTTTACTATGATATGGAACAGATAGGCGATCTCGGGCTGAAATATAATCTCTATAGAGGGGCCCCTCCTGTGAGGCTTTCACATGTGAATATATCGCTTCCCGTCAGGGATCTGGATCAGGCGCTAAAATACTACATAGACGATCTAGGATTTATATTAACTGAGTATTTCTTAGGCGAGGATGGCAGTAAACACGCAGCATGGGTTACCTCATATTATAAGCATGACTCCCATGACCTGGCCCTTGGAAAAACCATAGGCGCTAACCCGGGCCCCGGCCTTCACCATGTCGCCTATGTAGTCTATGAGTTCCGGGACATGGTTAGGATCGCCGATATACTAGCTAGTTCGGGTCTCTGGGACTCCATTGAAAGAGGTCCTGGGAGGCATAGTGCTACAAGGGCTTTCTATTTCTATATAAGGGATCTAGATGGTATTAGAGTGGAACTCTTCACAGGAGACTATGTTATATTGGATCCTGATAGGTGGAAGTCCATAGTCTGGAGATTTGACCAGGCTAGATATAGATCTGATTTCTGGGGAAGACCGATCCCCGATAGATGGAAGGAGATAAAGCCCGTGGAATCAATAGTGATGAGTGGTATGAAGCCTCTCGAGGGCTATTCAAGCATGATGCCCACTATAAGGTGGTAGTTTATGATAAGAAGGGGAGAGGATTACATTAGATCTCTTAGAGAGGGGAACCACCCAATAGTCTACTGTGATGGCAAGATAGTTGAAGACGTAGTAGACCATCCAGCCTTCAGAATACCTGTGAGAACTACAGCAAGTTACTACGATCTCCACTGGGATCCGGAGAAAAGGGAAAGACTGAGACACCATAGCCCAGATCTTGGTGAGGAGGTTAGCGTCTCATTCATGATACCAAGATCAAAGGAGGATCTTAGAAAGATGGCCGAAGGACTCATAACGATCTATGACAGCTATAGAGGGTTCTTCGGCAGAAGCCCTGACTATCTCAACATGTGGAGTGCCGTTTTTGCGGCCCACCACGAGTATTTCTCAAAACACTTCGGTCCTAGATATGGTGAGAACGCTATAGAAATCTATAGAAAACATGCTAAGAATGACCTCTTCTTCACCCATGCAATAGTAGCGCCTATGTATGATAGATCTAAACCGCCTTCTCAATGGCCAGATCCATATATATGGGCTGGAGTTGCTAGAGAGACCCCAGATGGGGTTATTGTGAGGGGCGCTGCTATGATCTCAACCTCAGCGGCATATGCAGAGTGGCTTTGGTATCTTCCCAACATAAGGAGGGACACAGACCCTAGATATGCGATCTTCTTCGCAATACCAACCAATACTAAGGGTGTTAAGGTGCTAGCCAGAAGATCTTTCGCCCCCAGAGACGGTTATTCAGAATTTGAGTACCCAATATCCTCGAGGTATGAGGAGAGCGATGATCTCCTAATATTTGACGAAGTGCTGGTTCCGTGGGAGAATATAATATTCTATAAAAAGCCTGAGGAGATAGAGAATTTCATGTGGCATGAGGTGAGGCTCAGAGCCTGGTTCAACTGGCACTTCGTGATCCAGCACTATTGCAGGCTGAAGTTCCTAGCCGGGTTAGCAATAGCTGTTGCACAGGCTTCGGGGATAGATACTTTCATAAACGTCCAGGAGAAGATCGGTGAGATACTGATCTACCTAGCCCTTAACGAAGCAGCAATCTATGGATCCATAGAGCTTGCAGAGGAGCTACCAAATATCGTTAGACCGAACGCCCAGATTGCTATATCGGCCAGCCACTTCAATATGAAGGCTCTTCCAAGAGCTAATGAGATCCTTAGGCTCATATCTGCCGGAGCATCTATACCGATACCATCATCTATAAAGGACTTTGAAAACCCCGAAGAGAGGGCTTATATAGAGAAGTATTTAGCGATGAAGGGCCTCAACGCGCTTGAAAGGGTAAAGCTGTTTAACCTATTATGGGATGTTATAGGATCTGAGGTTGGTATGAGATACGAGCAATACGATAGATTTAGCAGAGGCGACCCTACTATCAGATGGGCTCAGACATATACGGAAGTCTATAGATCCAAGCATGAGGAGCTCAAGAAGATAGTAAAAGATATACTAGATCAAATTCCAAATCCAAGACAGTAGATCTTTTCAAAAGCCGGCGACACTATGGCTAGATTCTATCGTGTAGATATACAATAGCTACACCACATTAAACCCTAGAGAGGTCTACATAGAAAGGGGTATGGATAAATAGGGGTTTAAAAGCTTTCGCCCCTCTTATAGCAGAGCTATGCTTCTAAGCTTTCTAAGGAAAGCATCTATTGCCATGATTAGGGCTATGTATAGCGCTTTAATGGATTTGGAGATCCCCGGCTAGATGAACATGAAAGTAATAACCTCCCATGAAAGGACAATATCTGAGACCCCCATCAAAAAGATCTTATATAGAGAGGATGCTATAAAAATGTTAAGGATCATATGCTAAGGATTGCCAAGCACTTGCATATATCAGAAAACCCTGAGAATCGAATTTCACAAGAAGGATAGCCCTTCATATTAATGCTAATATAAGATGTCTATTAATTAAAATATAGAGCTGGGTGGGATGTCTCAATTACTAGAGAAGGTTTTAGAGGCATCTTCAGAGGTTCTTATCGAGAAGGAGTATGAGATAAGGCTTATACTAGCAGCTATCTTAGCAAAAGGGCATATTCTGATAGAGGGTTTGCCAGGGGTTGCTAAAACCCTAACTGCTAAGGTTATATCAAGGGTTTTGGGGCTTAGCTTTAAGAGGATCCAGATGACACCTGATCTGCTTCCAAGCGATATTATAGGGGGGTATATATATGACCAGAGATCAGGATCTTTTGTTCTTAGAAAAGGCCCTATATTCACTAACATATTGCTTGTTGACGAGATAAATAGGGCTTCTCCTAGGACTCAGAGTGCTTTGCTAGAGGCAATGCAGGAGAGGCAGGTAACGATTGAGGGAGATACCTATAAGCTTGAGGAGCCCTTCATAGTCCTCGCTACCCAGAATCCAGCGGAGTCAGAGGGTGTCTTCCCCCTCCCAGGATCTCAGCTAGATAGGTTTTTGGTCAAGATAGAGAGCTCTTATCCAAGTACTAAGGGGTTGATCGAGATCGTTAAGAGGATAGAGATCATTGAAGAGGCATATAATAATTTAAAGCCTGTGCTCTCTAGAGAGGAGGTGTTAGGCGCTATAAATGCAGCTTCTAGGGTTGATGTTGACGACTCTATATATGAATATATAGCGAGAATCATAGAGGCTACTAGGAAGCATAGAATGCTATTGATAGGGGTATCTCCAAGGGCTGGGGTAGCTCTTGCTAGGCTTGCTAAGGCATGGGCTTATCTAGATGGGAGAAGCTATGTGATCCCAGACGATGTTAAAGCAGTAGCGATTCCTGTTCTAAGGCATAGACTGATCTTCAAACCTGAATACGAGATAGAGGGTGTAGATCCAGTGTTAGTTGTTAAGGAGATCTTAGCTAGTGTTGAGGTGCCAAGACCATGAGACTAGTATCATTACTAGCTATTGTTATAATCCTCGCTTTAATAGCCATGTCTCAGCATGTGCATTCCCAGATGGCTAGCAATACAACGGATTCTAGCAGTGATATAAGCGTCTATCTAGGAATGCATACGATCAATTTTACACAGGTGCTAGCCACAGGTGTGGAGGGATCCAGAGGATCTATAGGCTATCTTGGGGCAAACGTTTCAAAGATCCTCGAGGCTATAAAGAATATAACCCTTGGATGTGATACGCTATCATGTATAACAGCCAATAGAACTGCTAGGGCTTCTATAGAGGAGAGTCTTAGAGAGCTTGAGAGATCAGGATATATAGATCCAGGAGCGGTTGATGAAGTAATAAGCAGTATATATCAAGCATCAATGAGCGACGAAGCTTTGAGGAGGCTACTTAGCAATCTTGAGATATCACAGCTAATAGCGGATGTCTCGGCAGGCAACCCACCTATAAATGTGCTAGGGGTTCTCGATAGCCTCTTCAGAGGAGGCAGGATTTCTCTTAGCGAGTATATAGCAGCTCTCGAACTTCTAAAGAGGATCTCGATCAACCAGGGCCTGCAGGGAGATGCACTAGCTATTGATAAAATGCAGCTTGAGATAATAAGACAGCTAATACTCTCCAGAACAGCTGAGGGGCTTGTTAGAGGTCTCGCCGACATATTGGTGTCATCTAATATCTCATCACAGCAGATCCAGACTGGGCAGGTGAATAATGGGGGCAATGTTTATCTGGGGTATCAGCCATACCCAATAAATCTACCCCTGCCAGGTGGGATACTAAGCATGGATCAACTATACATATCCCTAGCCTTGCTGGGGCTCTCAGCAGTAGTAGCTATTATAGCAATAGGGATTCCTAGAAAAAGTCTTAGGAGAATATCTATAAGGGGTAAAGAAGAGACGCAGAGGATCTCTCAAACGAGATCCACAGGAATTATTAGGATATATTGGAGAGCTGTCGAGATCCTCTCCGCCAGAGTTCCGCGGGGTAGGAGTGAGACGCATAGAGAGTACTTGGAAAAGGTGAGGAGAACTGTTAGGGTACCAAGCGCCTTTGAGGATCTCACAGAGATATATGAGAGAGTTAGATATGCCCACGAGCCTGAGGAGAGGTACTATGAGAGGGCTTTGAAGGACTATAGGGAGCTAGGTGGCGATGAGACCGGCTAGGGTTGTTATAGAGATTCTGCCAAGGGTTTCGATATTAATCATACTTGTCCCCATTCTATTAAATATAGATGTATATGTTTCTCTGCTAGCTAAAATCCCTCTACTTATATCTAGGGGCAGCCTTGACCTAGCCTCATACCCTCTACTTATATTTATATCTATGCTAAGCGGTTTGGCGACCATGATATCCCCATCGCCATCGATGTTCACACTCACTATATTCTTTATAGCCCTCGCAGATTCCAGACTTATCATATCTCTGGGTGTCTATACGATCATTATAGCATTCTCCATTATGCTTACCTCAGATGTATTAAGAAATATATATAGGGGCTCAGAGGAAGCTCTAATATATATAAGCCAGAGTCCTAGGAGCTCGGTAATCGGTTTCTCAGCATTCTTTATAGCTTATATAGCATTTCCTCTGCTCATGTCTCTCCTCATAGCGTCGTATATATTCTCGTTCAAACTCCATACTCAGAGCCCCTATCTAGCTCCGATAACCTCTTTCCTCAACAACAACCCAGCAGGCTCTATAGTAATGGTCTCTGTTATGCTCGCAGTATTCTATGTACTCTCGAGATATGCCGTTGAGGTTTCTTTATTATATGCTATGCCTAACCTAAGGCTAGCAATCTCAGAGCTATCAAGCGTAGCCAATGTTTCATGGGTGAGACCTTCTCTTGGATTTCTAAGGGGCTTCATAGTATCTGCTTTCATAACACCCCCTATATATCATATGATACGTGGAATCCTATCATCTCTCGGTGTGGGGATAGAAGATTCTGGGGATCTCATAGCTAGTATTATGATCGGTCTGCTGGGGTTGGTTCTCTTTGCCCTTATATGGACCTTGGTATCTAGAGGCCTATTTACAGAGGAGAGGGAGCCGAGCATAAGGGGGATCATATATCTCGCATCCATTACCGCGATAATATATGTTCTATCTCTAATCCTAGGAGCCTCCTCATTGACCTCCCAATCTCAGAGGAGTCTTGATACCCTTCTAGCCCCTATTGCACAATACTATAGAGACCTTTGGATAATGGTTGAGCTTGTTATAAGGGCTGTTGGTGGTGCTCCATGAAAAGGGTTAAGGATATGAGAAGCAGGTCTTTTGAGACGCTTGTAGGAGGCATTACGGTGCTTACGCTTATCCTCATAGGGCTTGTATCTATATTGGAGCTAGGCCCACCACAGATTATGATCTACACCGGTGCAACACCATTCAACACAGGGCTTCTAGGCACAAGCGAGCTATATGCTGAAACAAAGTCTAGATATCCAAACACATTTGTGGTTGTTAATTGGAGCAGGCCTCCGCCGCTCCCGGATAGCTGTCAAGTTGCGGTTTTGATTGTAATATCGCCTGAGATCCCCTACAGCGATGGAGAAGCCAGCTTAATAGGGGATCTCCTCTCTAAATGCTCTGAAAAGGGGGTCCTCGTTGCTGATGAGAGTGGGAATTCCAACATGTTGTTAACCTCTCTAGGATCTTCTGTAAGAGTTGTCGGCAACAAGATCCTGGATATAGCATCTGGACTACCATATCCCACAGCTATTTTCAACACCTCCTGGGGCTATGGAGGCGAGTTAACCCTCGATATAACGTCAAGTCTGTCTAAGATAGAGCTTGAGGGTCACTCCACGTTGCTATCCGGCTTTATACCAGCAGCCTATATATCAAACCAGTCTGGAGAGGCAGGGGCGAATGTTTACTTCGATGTTCCAATTGCGTATGAAGATATGTTTGGAAATATAACCGCCTTTGTTATAGGCGATGGCTCTACATTCCTTAACCAGGTTATGAGGAGCAGCTATAAGGATAAATATCTATCGCTATATACCGAGATACTAGATCATCTATGTAAGTATAAAGCCGACTGTTATATTTTGTTTGATGCGACTAGATATATGGGCGGAGATCCTGTTTCGATTATTATGAGAGGTGTAAATCCAGCCCTCCTAGTTACGCCAGAGTTTATAGCAGCTTCTATAGCGAGGATCATACATCCAGCAACATGGCTCCCTCCAGCCGTTTCTTGGGCCGATGCAGCTATTCAGAGACTAGTAGTGATATCAAACCTAGCTAGGGTTCTAGTTATAAGCACATCAGTCCTCATCCTATCACTTGTGCTCCTCTCAAAAACCCCGGCTAGGAGGACAGATACCCCTATAGCTTCTGAAGAAGATATCTCAATAGCGCTGGAAGGAAGGCTAACAGATCTTGTTAGAAAGCCCTCTATAGGTAGGAGAGAGTTCCAAGATATCTATAGGGCGATCGACGAGATCGTATATAGGTGGTTTGGAACAAGGCTAGCCTCAAAAGAATGCCCATCAAAGCTATCAGAAGGCGGTGTAGACACCAAGATAGCAAAGAGCTTCTGTAGATATATGAGTAAAATGGGTAGAAGAGCGGCATTAGAAACGATCTATCCCCCCATCGTAAGATGGGAGAAGGCTGTTGAAAAGGCTCTAAAGCTCTACTCAGAGATTAGCGCTTCACAAGACCTACATCGCTTAAAAGTTTAAAAACAGCATATACTTTCTAAGCCTAGGGAAAAGGTTAGGCGCGTCTTAAATATGACAGCTCAAAAGTCTTGCCATCTAGGGCGGGGAGGAGATCGGTAGGATCTTCCTAGGATCATAATAATCTGCCATAGCCTATCAGCGAGCCGAATGATGCTGGTTTATACTAGTTGATGTATCACTTTGATCCTCTCAAAGCTTTTATTCATCATATGACCCTCCTCTTTCAATTCTATAGAAGATCTTTTAGCCGAGGTCTTTAGCCCATTACCATTATTCGCCATGTGGGAGGCTCTTGAATATGGATTTTATCATAGTCTCGAGACATAGGTTTAACCCGGTGTGCCCAGCTTTTTATAGAGTATTGCTAGAGGTTGGCCCCCGAGACCCATACATATTATTATCGAAAAATACCAGAGGATGCAGAATTATAAATAACTCTTATCCTAAAGGTCGAGACTTTCAGTTGTAACATTGAGATGATCACGAGGAGCTCGATGAACAGTTAAGAGGGAAGAATAGTTCCAGAGGAAGTTCACTATCAGCTTTAAGGAGATCGGTTTCCGAATGGTGCTGACGGCTCCCCATCATAGGGGGCATGACTTTTTGGGTTGTATATTGATTATTGTTGGTGTTACTATGGGTAGCGGTCTCGTCAGTATGATCCTCGAGGAGAAATTGGCTAAGCTTTCGAAGCTTGTTGAAGAGCTCTCCCTAAAGGGTTTGATTATTGTGAGTGAGTCTATGAATAGATGGATTCTTGGGAAGAGCCTCTCATCCTTTGTATCTGTTAAACCCGACGGCGTTAGGGTCTATGTCCCTGTTTTGGAGTATACAAGGGCTCTGGATCACCTCTCAGGCATTAGATCTATAGAGGTTATAGCTTACCAGAGATACCCCTTAGACGTCCCCGAGAACTTCAATATCTTCAAAGGAGGTTTAGAGGATCTTATTAGAAGAGAGGTAAGTGTTAAAGGTGCTATAGGATGCGATCTATCCTATCTTGGTAAGAGAATGCTCGACCTTCTCATGGGGAGGTGTGTCGACATCTCTGAAGACCTTTGGGCTATAAGGGCTTCCAAGTCCCAAAGCGAGTTAGAGGCTATTTCGAAGGCTGCTGAAATAGCTTCGAGAGCCTATCTAGATGTTGTCGAAGGCATCCATGAGGGCATATCTGAGAGAGAGCTTGCAGGCGATATCGATAGGGCTTTGAGGAGGAGGGGTTCTGAGGGATATGCTTTTCCAACAATAGTTGCTTCGGGGCCCAACGCTTCATATCCACATGCAGAGCCAAGCGATAGGGTTATCTTAGAGGGCGATTCTGTTGTAATTGATATGGGGGCTATGTATATGGGCTATGTATCAGATATGACTAGAATGGTTATGGGGAAGAAGATCGATCAGGAGGTTAGAAGGGCGTTAGATGCCGTGGAGGATGCCCTCGACAGGGCTCTGGAAAGGATATCACCTGGAGTCAAGGCCTCAGAGATCGATGAGGCTGCGAGAAGCACATTAGAGAGAAGGGGATATGGGAAGTACTATATACACTCAACAGGACATGGGGTTGGTGTTGAGGTCCACGAACAACCACTTCTCTCAAGAACCTCTCAATCAACTCTAGAGAAAGGCCATGTAATAACTGTAGAACCAGGCATATACATACCCGGCAAGCTAGGAGTAAGATTAGAGGAGCTGGTTCTAGTAAGTGAGAAAGGAGCAGTTATACTTACTAAAGCGCCCAGGGTAACATGGATCCAGTAGTGTGCTGTTTAGGTTTAAGGTTAGATGTCAAGTTTCTCGGATAGAACTATAGGTGTCGATGCTATATATGCTGAGAAGCAGTTTAACGACCTTTGGGCTTTTAAGGGTATATTCTATTCCTGCTAGGTATAGAGGGCTGTAGATGCTTATAACCATGTTGATACTCTGAGGAAAACAATTGATATGATCTGGGAATTTTGAGTGGAATATCGCTTTCAAAAACTCGTTAGAATGAGTAGAGAGCTGATTGTAATTAGAGGTTTGAAGATACATATTCTAGCAATACCAAGGGATATTGGGCTTGAAAATAGCCTTAGAGACGAGCTTATGAGGGATAGCCCATATGATAGTCATTAGTTAGACTCTCTCATCAAAGCAGTATATTTAATCAATGGGATCTTGGAGGAAGATATATCTAAGAAGAAAATCTGCGAAGATCAGGCAAAGGATCAAAAGAAGGTTCGCTAGATGCAAGATAGCAACAAGCTATCATTGTACTGTCATAAGCCTAGTATAAGTTTTATGCACGTCGATCTAGGGTTTCTGCAAAGCGTGAGATTGTTTATAAGAGGAAAAACTATTGTAAAGAAAAAGGGTAAGAGGGATCTATGTGATGGGGGACAAGAGTAGGGGAGGGTCTTCGTGAACAAGCTCTCAACAAGTCTAAGAAGATTGCTTCCAAACTCTATCCATGTCTTCGAGGATCTAGATAAGGAGGATCTTGTTAGCATAAACAAGGCTAAGAAGGCCAGAAGAAAGAGGAATCCCAGAAAATCTTATTGGGTGGGCAGACATAGAAGAGAAGAATATCAGAAATAGCGTTAAACGGATTTAAGCTCTCGAAGAACATCTCAAAAGAGTCTCTAAATGCTGTATGATGTTATCCCGTGAGGACTTAAAAGGGGCAGATCTTCAGATGTTCAGATGCTATCTAAAATGGATAGGCAGAAGGTTACATCAATAAACATTAGGAGGAGATACCTAGAAGATGAGAAAGGTAGAGAACCAGAATGCGAGGATCTACCAATAGCTGTAGGCTAGGGTTCCCCAATGTGAGCGGATGCATATAGTGTGGATCTCGATGAAAGTTCTCTCCGATGTGGTGAAGTTAAGAGAAGAGGACTTGGCAAACACTAGCCTTATGAAATCTGAGCCCCAAATCTTTATCCTAGGTAAGTGCTATTCAAATTCTCTAATACTGCTATTTTGCTTAGTCGCTTATCATCAGTCAAAAATCGAGATGCACTATGTATTTAGCTGATGAGATCTGCAAGGCATCAGCCTCATATATATGGTGTTTTTCTATTAGTCTCCAGCTATCTCTAAGGATGCTAATTTTTATAGGAACTATTAGTATAAGTCCTATCCCCGTCATCCTTCTAGCCTTTACTAGAAATCTCTTTCTCGCTATTTGATATGCTTCGACATCGATCCTACCAATGCTAGCAGCTTTATCTAGAGCCCCGAGCACCTCACATATATTCCAGAGACTATAGGATAACGTTACCTCTCCAGCATATGCTTTCAAGTATAACTTCCTTACTTCATCACTACCTGGTTCTCTAATGTACCTCTTTATTATGGCTGAACTGTCAAGATACACTACCGATCCTCTCATCCCTCATAACCCTGATTAGACTGCTTACAGATCCCTCCCTAGGTTTGATAGGCTCAAAGTCTACCACATAATCCTCATAGCCAGCTAGATCCAGCAATATATCGCTTAAAATATCCTCAATAATCTCCTCTCTAATAATATCCTCAAGCATCCTGCTAATTTCAACATTCCTCTTCGAAGCATATTCTCTGAACCTCTCCCACAGCTTTCTATCAATGTAAATACTTGTCTTCACCTTCACTACTTCATAACCTTCATTACATATCATATCTGAAAATAGGTATAAAAGTTCAACATATATCATATATCTCACGACTAAAAGTCACGTCATTTAAAGCAGGAAGGAAGTCGGCAGGGTTTTCTCAGAGACTGATGATTCCTCTAGACACATATTATTTTGGAATATTATATGGGGGAGCCTAGCCATGCCCTAAATATGCTGAAACTAATATAGATCTACTCTACTTTAATTAACCCTTTCCTGATCCTACTCAGCATTTTCCTCTATATATAAAATATTATATCTTGCAATTTAAATTTTTAGCTCGTAGCTTGATTATTAAAAACCGCTAGCCATAGTTCTCATGTCAAACCCCTATACTTAATTACCCTTATGACTTGGCATAAATATTATTTAATGATAATTAGGGAGATCACATTAATAATGATAATTCGCATCTAATCAACCTTATGTCGAGATTATATATCATCTGATAAAATGCCTAATAAGGATCCCAGCTGGTGCCAATAAAACAGATGTCAAGCACATAATCGATGATATAGCATCTCATTGTATTGGGAGTGTTATGGCTCCCCTCGATGCTTGTGATACTAGCGAGGCATATTTAGCTAGTAACCCTGTTCTATATCTTGGGGGCTTTGGAACCCAGTTCTTTAGTCTCCTTTTAACCTCATCCTCGGGCACTAGAAGGTCTAGTCTCCGGTTATCAATATCGATCACTATTTTATCTCCATTCTCCACCACAGCTATTGGCCCTCCAACTGCTGCCTCTGGAGCTATATGACCCACCATAGGGCCTCTGGTGGCTCCGCTGAACCTTCCATCTGTAACCATCGCTACATTCTCGAGACCTGCACCTACTATTGCTGCAGTTACCCTCAACATCTCAGGCATTCCAGGGCCTCCTTTTGGACCCTCGTATCTAATTACTACTACGCTACCCTCACTAACCTCGCCTTTCTCAATTCCTTTAAATGCCTCGTCCTCCCCATCGTATACTATTGCCTTACCCTCGAATCTTACTATATTTGCCGCAGCAACCTTGATCACGGCCCCCTCGGGCGCTAGGCTCCCTTTTAATATAACTATACCTCCAGCCCTCTTGAAGGGGTTATCAACGCTTCTTACAATGTGATCATGTGGAACTCTCGGAAATCTATAGCTCTCGAGGTTCTCCTTCACAGTTTTTCCTGTGACCGTTAGAGCATCTCCGTGGATCAACCTTGCGTCGAGAAGCTTCTTCATTATAAGTGGCACTCCCCCAACCTCGTCTAGATCCGCCATTGTATATTCACCCCCAGGCCTTAGACTCGCGATCAAAGGAACTTTCCTAGAGACCCTATCGAAATCGTCCAAATCCAGCCTAACGCCAGCCTCATATGCTATTGCAAGTAGATGTAGCACTGCATTTGTCGAGCCGCCTGTTGCCATTAGAAGAGCTATTGCATTCTCAAATGCCTCATATGTTAATATATCTCTTGGCTTTATACCAAGTTCGATCAGCTTCATTAAGGCAACACCGCTCTCCCTAGCATACCAGATTCTCTTTGAAGATGTTGCTGTGGGTGAAGCGCTTCCTGGAAGCGATATTCCGAGCGCCTCTGCTATCGATGCCATCGTGTTTGCTGTGAACATACCTGCACATGTTCCATATGTTGGGTGGGCTACCCTTTCAAGCTCGATAAGATCTTCCTCAGAGATCTTCCCTCTTAGATAGGCTCCAACAGCCTCGTGGATATCCTCTATGGTTACCTTCCTACCCCTATAGAACCCCGGCTCTGCGCTTCCACCGTAGAGGTATATAGAGGGTCGGTTGATCCTTGCCATGGCCATTAAGGTGCCAGGCTCTGTCTTATCACACCCAGCAATCCCTACTAACCCATCGAATGCGTGGGCCATGAACTGGGCCTCGATCATATCGGCTATGAGATCCCTGCTGACAAGGCTATACCTCATGCCCTCAGATCCCATGCCGATGTTATCGTTAACCACCATCACAGGAAAAGCAAGAGGTGTTCCACCGCCCATCTTAACACCTTCTTTTACAAATGCCGATAGTGACATGGTATGTATGTTACACGGCCCTGCCTCGCTCCAGGCAACGGATACCGCTATTAAAGGCTTCCCAATATCCAGTTCCGTAAGACCTATAGACCTTAGAAAAGCCCTATGGGGAGCGTTAAGCAAACCATGATACCTCCCCTTGCTTGGAAGCTCCTCTCCATAGAATCTTCTCTCAGTCTCCAAGCTCTCACCAGAGCTTCAAAGCAATATCAACTTAGCAAATATATATTTATAAAGAGCATTCTATCTTATCTTAACTATGATTTTATAATCTTAGGTATGTATTTTTCACAAGACTTATCCTAAATAGCCCTATCTCTGGGGTTGGGATACCCCAAACCTCTCAATCCTAAAGAGACAAAGGTCCCCTTTGAAGTGAGATGGGAGGTCAGACGGTTCAAAGTTTCTAAAGGATAAAATCCTGGGAATCTTAACATGTTGTGGAGATGAGGATCCTCCTACTAGCTGAACTATGATGATCTTTCGGTCGCCCTGATCAGGTTTAAACATCGTATCTAGTGGCTATAGTGGGGAGGGAATAGCGCGACAGTGGAACCAGATAAATTTGCAGTATTTTTGTCTCAAGCTAATGCTATTGGTTTATTTCTCTTTACCTCATCTATTAATATATTTGCATTTATATATGAGATATGTTGGTTATTAGATTAGAGAGAGTGGGGGGTGAAGCGGATCGTGGGGGAGAGGAATATAGTTGTTGAGCAGCTAGGCCAAACACCTGTGGAGAGACTGGAGGTAGAGCTTGTTGAGAGGAAGGGTGTTGGGCATCCCGACTATATAGCGGATTCAGCTTCGGAGGTCTCCAGCATAGCTCTATCCCAGTTCTATAGAAAGGAGTTTGGATATATACTCCACCATAATCTAGATAAAACCCTCGTGGTAGGGGGTCAGGCAAGCCCTAGGTTTGGCGGTGGCGAGGTTATCCAGCCTATATACATTATAGTTTCTGGAAGGGCCACAACGACGGTTTTTAAGGGTGGCGAGGTTATAAAGATTCCTATCGGGCCTCTAATCATAGGTGCTGTTAAGGATTGGATTAGGAGGAACTTCAGGTTTCTAGATCCTGAGAGGCATGTTGTTATAGATTATAGGATTGGCCAGGGCAGTGCTGATCTTGCAGGACTCTACGAGCTTGGTAAGGAGAAGGCTCCGCTAGCTAACGATACCAGCTTCGGCGTTGGTTTTGCGCCTCTAACAGATCTAGAGAGGGTTGTGCTTGAGATTGAGAGGATGCTCAATTCCAGGGACTTCAAGTCGAGATACCCTGAGATTGGGGAGGATGTGAAGGTTATGGGGCTGAGGATCGGGAGGAATGTTAAGATTACTGTAGCAGCATCTATGATCTCTCATTTGGTTAGCGATCTGGATCACTATCTCTCCGTTAAGGAAGAGGTTAGAAACAAAATAGCAGATCTTATTGCAAGGCTAGCTAGATTCGATAATGTAGAGGTATATATAAATACAGCTGATAGACCGGAGAAGGGGCTTGTATATCTAACTGTCACAGGGACATCAGCGGAGCATGGAGATGATGGAATGACTGGAAGGGGTAATAGGGCTAATGGGCTGATAACTCCTATGAGGCCTATGAGTCTCGAGGCAACGGCTGGTAAGAACCCTGTATCTCACGTAGGGAAGATCTATAATGCTCTGGCTACGATGATAGCTGATGATATATATAGAAGGGTTAATGGGATAGTAGAGGTATATGTGAGTCTTCTAAGCCAGATTGGAAGGCCGATCGATATGCCTTTAGTAGCATCTGTGAAGGTGATTCCTGAGAAGACACTTACTCAGGATATGAAGAATGAGATAGCTAGAATTGTTGAGGAGTATCTAGACAACATAACCAGGCTGAGAGATGATTTCCTAGCTGGTAAGATAATGCTGTTCTGAATAAACACCGCATTGTTGGATCATGTTGTTTCTTCACCTGTTTTGACATCCTCTATACTTTTAAAGATCTCCTCCTCCGATCCCTTTGAAGGTGATTGTCTCGTCCTGAGCTTCTTCGCAAGTATGAAGACCTCTTCAATATCCCTTATATATGATCCCCACCTTTCAGGATCATCCTGGATCTTTCTATATATCTTTAATAGCTTGGGCATCTTTCTAAAGCTTATGTCATAAAGCCTTCTATAGTCTGCATCGCTCCACCTCTTCTTACCAGCTAGACTCTTCAAGATCTTCGAGATCTCATCTATCCTTAGGGCCTCTAGCTGCAGCCTTATAACAAGCGCCTCTGGATCATCTTCACCACCGTTTCTAAGCTTCTCCACATACTCTTCGAGGGCCTCTCTATTGGATAGAACATACCACCTCTGCCCGCTTGTATGGAGAGTAGTTTTGATCAAGCCATATTCTTTCTCGAGGATCCTAAGCAGAGGGGAGGGGTTATAGCTATACCCCATTATGCCTAGCTCCTCAACAACAGATCTATAGTCAAAGTCGCCGGGAAGAGGTGTAACGGCGTCCTTTGCAAGCTTCTGCGAAGCCCTTACAATAGCCTCTAGCACAGCCCTTCCACGTTCACCATAGCGATAGATGAAGTCAGATATAAGCGCCTCTATGTTATCGCCCTTTATCACCTTGTAAGCCCTGATCGAAATATCTGTTCCAAGATATAATATATAATATATTAAATTACTAATCCACCTCTGCTAAGGAGGCTTGGTATTACGATCCTTATATGGATATATAATCCAGATAGTTATGTTTATTCGCTTTCATAGGAGTTTTCTAGTTCATCGAAAACGAGGCTTCCCGCATTGTCCTCTAGTGCTAATAGAACTACAGTTAAAATAGCAATATTAAGCTCACTAGACAACCCCTAGATCTCTTAGGCCCCCTATTAACAGCTCCATCGCTATTGCAGCTATTATTACCGACATAAATTTTCCAAGACCTCTGAGGGTAGTAGTTCCAAGGTATCTCAGAAGCGCGTGGGAGTATCTCAGTAGTGGGTATGTTATCAGGAGTGCTACATAGGCTCCAAGCAGTGTTAATACAAACCCATAGATCCTTGAATAGATTATGAGGGTACTCATAGTTCCTGGGCCAACTATGAGGGGTGTTGCTATGGGGACAATTGCGAAGTCGCCGCTGGATACCTGCTCAGGCTTGTGGCCTGAGATCAGCATGTCGATCGCTATTGCCATTAGCAGAACTCCACCAGCTATTTTGAGTGATGTGAGGCTTATCCCAAATAGTTTGAGTATCTGCTCGCCGGCTATCGAAAAAAGGGTTAGCAGTATAAATATCGCTATCGTAGCTCTATTGACGATCCTCTTAGCAAGGGCTTCCCAATTATTACCGCCCCTCGTACTTTCTAAATAAGATACTAGCGTTGGTATAGCAGCTATAGGATCCATTATTGCGAAGATAGAAATGGCTATCGAGATTACAGTTACAGGATCTGATTGAAACTCTATCTCGGAACACCCACATAGAGTTAGGAAGCACATATTAATTAGGACAGTGCATTGAAAGCTATACCATTAGACAGAGGATCAGAATGGTCGGAGAAAGGGCTGACCTCCTCCTAGCCCTAAAGAACGGGGGTTCCCCTTAGAGCGGGGAAGTTTGGGCTACATCCCCTTTTAAAGGGTTTAGCCTCGCGACCGGTCTTAGGCGTGTTACCCCCATCCCTCTCGGGGACTCGGGGTTATGGATATTATCATTGCTTCGGAGGCGTAGGTTTGATCTTGTGTATCTAGCATTTCTATTGAGTATTGCTAGAGGTTGGCTTCCCGAAGCTTACATGCATCGCAATCATTATCAAAAATAGTAGAGGATGCATAGCTTATAAACGCCATCTCCACCCTGAAGGGCTAGGCTTTCGGTTGTAAATACCCTTGTGGAAGCGGGCTTTTAATCCTCTAGCTAAGCACCTCCACCCTGTATTTCCCACCATCGGTAATTTTATCGACTCCCTTAGGCAATATGGATGCTATTGAATAGCATCTATAGCCCCTCTCACCCCTGTAGCACCTCACCTCTAGGATATCTCTAAACCCCTCTAGCTTTTCTACCCAGGATATCATATCGGCTATACAGCTTCTACTATCACAATCCACAGAAATTTTGATTAAGACTCCTGGTGTTTGGTAGGGCTTTATAACTATGCTTTTAGCATCTAGATCTGCTTGTATTGTTACCAATACACCCTCATATAGCCCTAAGAGATCCCTTATAGCTAGCGGTATCGTAACCCTACCCTTAGGATCTATTTTCCCCACATAGCTTACCACGCTCAACCATAGCCCCTCACAATAATGCTCTAACATGTTATTTTTATTAAGATTAATCCATATTCCCAGCACTTACAAGACGCTTATCCCTATAGTTTCATCCCGCTTAAAACTATATATCTAGAGATCATAGTGCGAAATACTGTCTAGCTGTATTGATAATATAGTGTGTTTTATTATATGCTTAGATTAAATTCTAAATAATGATTATAGCCTAATAGAAGTTACAACTGAAACTCTCCCCATGGGGCATCGATTGTGTTTATAAGCTTTCTAATTATGATTTTTGGAACCCAAGATGGGAGTTCGGGTTTCATTAGGCTTGATATCATTTGATTTCAAGCCCCTTCCCTTGGCTTCACCGCCCTCAGGATCCCTCTTCATCGGGATCCATATCACTGGGCTCCACCTTCATTGATTCCTCAGGTTCATTGCTGTGGGGAAACCCCGCATACTGTTCTCTATCCCCACCCTCATCTGGGGCTCCACGAAATCTCTAACAACCCTTATAAACTTCTATGAAACTCAAGACAGCCGCAGGAGGGTGGGCTCCTAAGGGAATTCTGGCTCCCTAGATGAGTGATGTAAGCCTGAATAGATGGGGGGTCTATGAAATACTTATAGGATTGAAAGCTATATGGGTAAGATCGTAAACCTTCCTACATCAGGGGGTGGGGTGGAGATTGAAATGGGAGGAGTTT
>Ga0209393_1000032_pt1 | contig 70590 bp, 72 predicted proteins | sample SSWtaG_2_FD_184117 | JGI IMG/M metagenome (GOLD analysis project Ga0209393, IMG submission 184117) | Hot spring microbial communities from Sandy's Spring West, USA to study Microbial Dark Matter (Phase II) - SSWsed_130316 (SPAdes)... | ecosystem: Environmental > Aquatic > Thermal springs > Hot...
AAAACCAGCCCTTCAGGGCGGGGAGGAGGTCAGATCCCCTATTAGTGGATGTCTATCCTGGATCTCTCTGAGCCTCTTCATAACATACTCGCCCTTGATCCTCGCCTCCTCATGGAGCCTCTTCCTCTCAATAATCTCTATGGTTTTGAGGGCAGCCGCGGCAGAGACAGGGTTTCCCCCGAATGCTGAGAAGTGATCCCCAGGCCCGAAGGATCCGGCTATCTCCTCTCTAGCAACACAGGCATCTAGGGAGAAGCCACCGGCTACCGCCTTGGCTAGTGTTACAATGTCTAGCTCAACACCATAATGCTCGATTCCAAACATCCTCCCAGCCCTTCCAAAGCCTGTCTGAACCTCGTCATCTATTAAGAGACCTCCGAGCATGTCTAGGATCTCCTCCTTAAAGATCCTCAAGTAGCTCTTTGGAAGAGGTATTATCCTACCCTCCCCTATGACTGGCTCCACTATAAGGGCGGACAACTGGCCCGTTGACGCATCCCTAACAATGTTCTTAGCAATCTCGACATAGATCTTTCCACACTCCTCCTCATCCCCATTAAACGGGGATCAAAGTTTATGAGATAAGGTTTCAACAAACTTCGCAGCTTGCTAAACAAGCCTTCTCGGGATTATGATGTCCATCACCTGCACCCACTTAGTTATCTAGCTCTTGGAAAATTATGTTCTTCACAGTCTCTAAATATATCTCTCTTCAGGGGGCTCTACGTCTACAAGTGGTGAGGCTCTCCTAACCCTTTCTATTAGAGTAAGGGTTAGCTCTGAGCCTCTGGCGTAGAGCTTCTCAGGAGATACAACACGGCTCTGAGCTATGCCCTGAACAGGATATGAGTCTAGATCTGAGGAGCTCTAAGAAGGTCCACAACGCTCTTTATAGGGAGTTTGTTGAGGCTGATCTACTATATAATCTATACTATATAACTGGACGAAACAGAAAATTGATCAGATGATCTACTATAGAAGTGAAAGTACTCATAGAACATGTGATCGATCTAGGTGGTTCTTATGGATCTTAGTTTTATAGGGTGGATAAGCCACTATAATTGTTATATATTCTTCAGAATTCAATTTAATTTGGTGATATTCTTGGAGGTTGTTGGCCCTATAATTGATGGTATTGCTATTAATAGGGATCAGAGGTATATCACTCTAAACCCTGCTGATACTCGGGAGAGGGTTTCCATGGTGTCGGTAGCTACTGTAGATGATGTTAGGCATGCATTTGACTCGGCGTATGAGGCTTTCGATAAGTGGAGCAGGCTGTCTCCCCATGAGAGGGCTAGGGTTCTATATAGGGCTGCTGATCTCTTTGAGCAGGAGCTAGATTCTATGGCTAGGCTTATAACCAGGGAGATGGGGAAGACCCTGGCTGAGAGCAGGGCTGAGGCTGAGAGGGTTCCGTGGATTTTGAGGTTCTACGCCGGGCTGATCCTCAGGCAGTCTGGCAGATCCATCCCATCCCAGGTAGGCAATGGATTGATACTAGCCCAGAGAGAGCCTCTAGGGGTTGTGAGCGTTATAACCCCCTGGAACTTCCCGATAGCGATCCCTGCGTGGAAGATCGTGCCTGCCATAGCTGCAGGAAACACTGTTGTTTTCAAGCCAGCCTCTCTAACGCCGACGATCGCATATAAGTTAGTCGAGATCCTCTATAAAGCAGGGCTTCCAAAGGGCGTTGTGAACATGGTGATAGGCCCTGGAAGCACCGTTGGGAGGGAGATGCTGACCAATAGGCATGTAGAGGCGATATCCTTCACAGGATCCCACGAGGTCGGGCTAGAGGTGCACAAGGCTGTGGGAGGTCTAGACAGGTTTGTAAGGCTACAGCTAGAGCTCGGGGGCAAAAACGCTGTGGTAGTTGCTGAGGATGCGAGGATAGATGAAGCTTTAGACATCATAGTGAGGGGGGCCTACAGCCTTGCAGGCCAAGCATGCACAGCAACAAGCAGGGTTATAGCCCATGAGAGCATATACCAGAGGCTTGTAGAAGCCCTCAGGGAGAGGGTAAGCAGGATAAGGGTTGGAAACGGCCTCGACCCAAACACAGATATGGGCCCCCTATCAAGCATAGATCAGAAGAAGAAGGTGCTAACATACATAGAGATCGGGAGGGGTGAGGGCGCAACACTCGTACATGGGGGCAGAGCCCTGGAAAATGGCATATACCAATACGGATACTACGTAGAGCCGACTATATTCAAGGACTGCTCAAAGGATCAAAGGATATTCCAGGAGGAGATCTTCGGCCCCGTCCTCTGCATAACACCATATAGAGATCTAGACGAAGCAGTTGACCTCGTGAACAGCGTTAAATACGGCCTAGTAGCAGGGATCATATCGAGGGACATAGGGAGGATAATGAGGCTATCCAGAGAGCTCAAGGTGGGATTGGTAAGAGTCAACAGACAGACAGTCGGCGTGGAGTTCCAAGCACCATTCGGGGGTGTGAAGGCATCTGGAAACGATATCTATAAAGAGCAAGGCGAGGAGGCTCTAGACTTTTACACGAGGATCAAGACGGTATATCTACACTGGTAGGTGTCTGGCTTGAAAGCAGCAGTCCTTAGAAAACCAATGGATAGATTCTACATAGAGGATGTTGAGACACCAAGGCCAAGGGGATCCGAGGTCCTTGTGAGGGTGAGGGCCTCTGGGGTGTGCCACACAGATCTACATATATGGGAGGGGCACTACGGCCCCATAAGGGTTGAGGAGAGGGGAATAAGATTCCCCCTCATAATGGGTCATGAGATAGCTGGTGAGGTAGCAGAGGTCGGAGACCAAGTTGAAGGGGTTTCAAAGGGTGAGAAGGTAGTTGTATATCCCTGGATAGGGGATGGCATGTGCAAAGCATGCCTCACAGGCAACGAGAACCTATGTGTAAGAGGCACAAAACCCCTCGGGATACTCAGGCCGGGAGGCTATGCCGAATACGTCTTAGTCCCAAACCCCAGATACCTTGTCAAGACAAACGCGGATCTAGTTAAATCGGCACCAATGGCATGTGCAGGGATAACAGCGTATAATGCTGTTAAAAAAGCAGAGCTGTCCCCAGGAGATATAGTTATGATCATAGGCGTTGGGGGACTTGGACACATAGCGGTTCAAATAGCTAGAAGACTATACGGGGCACAGGTCATTGCTGTGGATATAAGGGATGAAGCCCTAAAGCTTGCAGAGACCTTAGGAGTAGATCACGTCATAAACCCCGCTAAGGCTGACATCCAAGATGAGGTAAAGGAGCTCACAAGTGGTGTAGGAGTAGATGCAGCGATAGACTTTGTAGGGGCAGCCGATACATTCTCAAAAGCGATCTCAGCCCTGAAGAGAGGTGGAAGACTCGTAGTTGTTGGACTTGGAGGAGACTATACCAACTTGGTGCTGCCCCTCCTACCTCTTAGAAGCATAGAGATCCTAGGATCGTATGTCGGATCACTAAGAGATCTTGTAGAAATGACAAGACTCATAGAAAAAGGTATAATTAGCGTTGAAACAGAGATCCGCATATTAGAAGAAATTGATAGCGTTTTCGAGAGATTCAGGAAGGGCTTGATCAGAGGAAGAGCAATAATAACGCCATAATTCTCCCATAAAAATGTGAATAAATTTAAAGAAAAAATATAAATCTCCTAAATAAATCGCTTATGGTGGGGCAAGGGTGAGTAATGTTAAGAAATCAATAAATAGGTTTAGAGGTATCGCTAGAAATACCCTTATAATCTCTATGGTTGTAATAATAATCATAGCCGTTATAGGTAGCTATCTATACTATACCACTTCGATTCAGCAACCAACACAGGTGGCTGAAATCAAAATAGGGCTTTTATTTCCTCTTACAGGCCCTATGGCTCCGCTTGGCATAGATCAAATGACAGGAGCAAGGATTGCTATAGATCTTATAAACGAGCGTGGGGGGATATTAGGCAAGTATAAAATAAACTATGTGGTCGCTGACTCTAAAAGCGATCCTAAAGTCGCCGCATCCGAAGCAGAAAGACTAATAACTATTGACAAGGTCCAAATAATAATAGGATCATATGCCAGCCCCTTAGCTTTAGCTGCTACAGAGGTCTCAGAGAGATATAGAACGATATATTGGGAGGTAGGCGCTGTTACAGATTCTATAACCCTGAGAAACTTTACATACGTTTTGAGGAATCAGCCTATAGGAGGAGATTTTGGAATTGTTTCAGCCCTATTCCTTAGAGACATAGTTACACAGAAATTAGGAAAGTCTCCCAAAGATATTAAAGTAGCTATAATACACGAAGATGGCCCATACGGCACAAGTGTGGGTACTTCGAATGAGAAGATCTTAAAGGCCTTTGGCTTTAATATAGTTCTAAGAGAAGCATATTCGGCGGCGTCGACAGATCTCTCCCCGTTAATACTCAAACTAAAAGCTGCAGATCCCGATGTTATATTAGCTACAAGCTATTATACTGATACCGTGTTATTCTTCAGACAATCAAAAGAGCTTGGGTTAAAGTTTAAGGTGTTTATAGGACATGGAGCTGGTCACGGGCTCCCAGCTACCTGGCAAGCTATTGGCAAAGATATGGAATACATATTTAATGTGGATCCCCCCGCACCTCCCCCAGGTATAAATATCTCCATTATAAGGCCTGATCTAAGGTCTTTAGTAGAAGAATTTGTTAAAAGATTCGAAAGAGAAAGAGGCTATAAGCCTCTTACACACGCATATATGGGATTTGCAAATACATTGCCACTACTAACAGATATACTACCTAAAGTTATAGAGAGGTTTGGAAAAATCGATGCAGATAGCATCCTAAAAGTAGCTTGGGAAATCGACATACCAGATGGCGGTACTCCTATGGGCTATGGTATAAAGTTTGCAACACCAACTACCCTCGAAGATACACTAATAGGGAAGATTGGTAGGACCGATGCTCCACAAAAACATATAGGCCAGAATATAAGAGCAAGACCTGTAGTGATGCAGTGGATAAATGGATCACTCTATGTAGTATATCCTAAAGAATATGCAGTCATGGATCCCATTATTCCACTTCCTCCAAGTAGCCCATACTATAAATCATAAAATATTTTTAACTATATATATCGGGTTTTTCCTTTAACTCCTTTATGAAGTCAAGTATTGCCTCCTTAATATTATATTTAGGTCTCCAATGGAAATCTTCTCTGAAATATTTATCGTCAACAGATTTAGGCCAAAGCGTTGCTGGACCCTCTGGTGGGACTATATATATTTTTGCCGTTGGAATTATATCCTTAACTATCTCAGCTACATCTCTAACGCTCAAATTATATCCCCCAACGAGATAAAACCTTCTCTTGGGATCTCTAGCTTTTGAGAGTGTCAATAATGCGTCTACAAAATCCTTTATATATATCCAGTTACCTTCTAAATCTGGCACTGTTACAGGCTCTCCAAGAGCCGGTTTTTGAATTATAATGCTCGAAAATGCCGTACTTCCCTTAGTTCTGCCTGGACCGAAAACCCATGTTCCCCTTAACCCTCTTATATCGAGCCCATACTTTTTTATATAATATAATCCCCAAAGCTCCCCAAAAAGCTTAGAGATCCCATAGGGTTCAAGAGGATTTTTAGGGGATTCATCATTAACTATAGATGATCCTGAAAATATAGCTAGGGAACTTATAAATATGATCCTACGTACGTCATATAATCTTCCAAGCTCATAAATGTTCACAGTACCTTCTATATTTACTTTGAAAGCAGCTATAGGATCTTTATTGGCCTCATCACTAAGCAAAGCGGCTGTGTGATATATGTATTCAGGTCTATACTCTTTCATAATCTGAGCGACTATATCCCATCTTGAGATATCTCCTACGATATAGGTTAATTTGCTTATTATATCGCTTACCAACTTGGATCTGCTTCTACTGATCATAACTACATGCTCATCTTCACTAATGATCTTCCTGGCAAGATGAGAAGCTATAAAGCCTCCGCCTGTTATTAATACTGTCAAACCTCCCTCACCAATGTGGCGTAGGGCTTGTAAGTATATATATTTTGATATTCATAGTTTTCCTATCTAACTCCTATTTTTATCATTTTCGTATCTATGATCGTTTCTTTGACGCCTTATAGAGACTATGGCTAAAGCTAGGATCTGTCTTAGTTTTTACATCTATTATTATAGGTTCTTTTATATAATATGCTTCCTTTAATACTTTTTCTAGCTCTTGAATTTTCTCAACGCGATATCCCTTAATTCCAAAACTCTCAGCAATTCTGGCGTAGTCTATATTTAAAAATGTAGATGATATTACCTTTCCATCTTGGAGGATCTCTTGTTCGAGCTTTATCCAGCCCAATGCGCTATCGTTTAGAATAATGACCATAATTGGATAGCCTGTCCTTTTAATAGTTTCAAGTTCTGAAATACTATAGCCAAAACCTCCATCACCTGTAACTACTATGACTCTTCCATTGATTAAGCCTGATGCATACACACCTATAGATGCTGGTAGTCCGTATCCCAGTCCTGCAAAACCTCTGGGAGCTATATATGCTCTGCCCCCGCGCTTTAACATATAATATTTAGCAGTCCATCCAGAGGCGCTAGATGCGTCTGATATTAATACATCTTTCTCATCTGTAATTTTATTGAGAAGCACCATAACGATCCGTGGATCTACGGCTTCTCCTTGTGGTTGATCACTGCTTATCTTTTCAAATTCTTTTAACTGCTGCTCTTTAAGTCTATAGATATATCTAACCCATTCGTCTTCAGATCTCCATCCAGATAGATGGTAGTGCAATTTTCTTAAAGTTTCCTTGGCATCCCCTGCCAACTTTAACAAAGCTGGAAAATTTCTCTCTAGCTCTTCAGGATCTATATCTATATGAATTATACTTTTATTTTCCAGTAATTTCCAATTATATGTTGCGTATTGAGGAAGCTTAGATCCAACCACGATTATCAGATCGCTCTTCTCAACAGCTTCTACAGCATGCTCCCATCCCCCTAGATCTCCAACAACACCGAGTGATAGCGGATGTATTTCATCCACGGAGCCCTTGCCTGAAATTGTCGTTATAACTGGTATTCCGTTAATATCCCTTAAAACCTTTACTTCATCCCATGCTCTGGCTATATGAATACCTCCTCCACATAATAATATCGGTCTCTTAGATCCTTTAATTATATCAGCGGCCTTTTTTAGCTCATCATCCGGGGGAATGTATCTAATAGGAGAAGTTTCGATATAATGTGCCCTTCTTAACCTTAGGTCTTCATAAGACCCCCAAAAGATATCTACAGGGATATCAATTAGAACAGGTCCTGGCCGGCCGCTTATTGCTATTTTTACCGCGTTTCTTAATATATCCTCAACATTATATGGAGAGGTTACGAGGAACTGTGCTTTTGTTATAGGCTTGAATATTGAGAGTTGATCTGTTTGCTGCGAAACATTTGATCTACCATATTTATGCGAATATATATATATTAGATCAACGTCCCCGACTATAGCAATTAATGCTGTAGAAGAGGAGAAAGATTCTGCTATGGCAGGAACTAGCCTTAGCGCTCCAGGACCTGCTGTTGCATCAACTACCCCTAGACCTAGTATTTTTGAATATCCATCAGCAGCAAATCCAGCATTCGTTTCCTCATGAAATAGTATATGTTCTAGCTTTCGATCGTAGATTGCTTCATATAAAGGAAGATTATGGTGCCCAGGTACTCCGAAGAAGGTTTTGATCCCATATTTCTTCAAAATCTCTACTACTATGTCTCCTACCTTCATATGATATCCCTAGCTTATTAACATTAATAGGTTATTAGTGTTGCGTTAGCCAATATACGCTTTCCTTATATACTCATTATTTGCCAGCTCTTCCGAAATTCCCTGAAGGGCTATGCGTCCTTTCTCTAATAAATATGCCCTTTGAGAAAACCTCAAAGCCTTTTCGACAAACTGTTCCGTGATCAATATGCTTATTTTTTGGCTTTCATATAACTGATCAAGCGCTGAATATATAGTACCGATCACTTTTGGAGCTAACCCTAGCGAAAGTTCATCTATTATTAGCAGTTTAGGTCTCAGCATTAAAGCCCTAGCTATTGCTAACATTCTCTGTTCTCCACCACTAAGAGTACCTCCTAGCTGATCTTTTCTTTCTTTAAGTATTGGAAATAGTGTATATACTAATTCTAAGGTGTCTTCTTTTCTTTTTTCTGCATCCTTTGTTGTAACAGCAGCCAGCAGATTTTCAAACACTGTTAAACGAGGAATCACCATACTTCCCTCTGGAACATATCCTATTCCTAGGCGTGCTATTCTATATGTATCAGCGCCCGTAATATCTTGCTTACTAAAATATATGTTTCCGGCACTTGGCTTTAATATGCCCATTATTGCTTTAATGAGAGTAGATTTACCAGCACCGTTAGGGCCTATTAATGCCACTTTCTCGTGGACGCCAATGTCTAAGCTTACCCCCCACAGCACCCTAATCTTTCCATAACCTACTTCAATATTCCTGACCTCAAGTAAGGATGATGCAAGTCTCATCTATGCTTCACCCAAATATGCCTTTATTACCTTGGGATCGTTCATAATTTCTTTAGGACTGCCTTCGGCTATTTTTTCTCCACGGTCAAGAACCACTATACGAGAACATAACCTTGTAACTGTTCTCATAACATGCTCAACAATAATCATAGTTATCCCCTCTTTATTGAGGCTTTTTAATATATCTATAATTTCATCAGCCTCGTAGGGTTTTAACCCCGCCATCACCTCATCCAATAGCATCACCTTAGGCTTAAGCGCTAGGGCTCTTGCCAGTTCTAGTCTCTTTCTCTCTAAGATCGTTAGATCCTTAGCCAGGCTATGTACTTTATCACTCAGACCTAGCTTCACCAATATATTTTTTGCTTCTTCATCAGCCTGTCTAAGATCTCCTGTAACCATGTATGACGCTATCCTCACATTATCTAGAACGGATAGATTCTCGAATGCCTTAGTAACCTGAAAAGTTCTGGCTATCCCTTTTCTCTTAAAAGGGGGAAGCCTTGTTATATCGATACCTTCAAAATAAATCTTTCCGCTATCTGGATAATATACCCCTGTGATCACATTTATAAGAGTTGTCTTTCCAGCCCCGTTAGGGCCTATCAACCCTAAAATCTCTCCTGTATATACTTCTAAGCTCACATTTCTAAGCGCTATTACCCCCCCAAATCTCTTGCTCACATTTACAATGCTCATAAGCGGCTTGTTACTCATAATGCTCCCTCTTTCACTATTAATTTATATATTTTATCATATATGCCTCTAGGCATAAACTTCAGAACTAATATGAGAAGAATACCATATACTATAAGATATACTCCATAATAACTTCCTCCAAGGGTTATCCTTAGGATCTCTGACATAGGAATAAGGATAAGGGCTCCTACAGAGGGCCCCCATATACTGTACATCCCGCCGAAAATGGCTGTGATCGCTATATCTAAGGAAAGCTCTAAACCGAAAACTGTATTGGGATCGATGTATCTATAATATTGTAAATAGAACGCGCCGCCTAAGCTGGTAAAGAAGCTACTTATCGAAAGAGCTAGTAGCTTATATAAAGGGACATTTATACCTATATTTGCCGCAACTTCTTCATTTTCCCTAATTGCTATAAGCTTTAAGAAGAATCCCTTCGCATAGCGAGTAATTGTTATGAGAATTAACCATAATATAAGGATAAAGTAGTAATAAGGCCATCTCTCTGGGAACTGAAAATAGAAAGGGTTATATCCAAGAGCTGGATAGGACACCCCAAGAGATCCCCCAGTTACATCTCTGAAGGCTATAAATACCTCTCTCATTATCTCCGCAAATGCTATTGTCGCTAATGCGAAATATATACCTTTCAGGCCGAATCTAAATGCAACAAATCCTATAGCCGATGCAGCCCCAACTGAGACACCTGCTGCCATTAGCATACCGATTAGCGGGGTGATATTGAGCCATTTTAAAAAGAAATATGTGAAATAAGCCCCAAGTCCAAAGAAGGCTGCATGACCAAGAGATACCTGCCCTGCGTATCCCCCCAATATATTCCAAGCAGTACCTAGATAGGCAAAGAGTATTATAATTGTTATAACATGATGTATATATGGATTCAATGGAATCCAAGGAATCAAAGCCAGTAGGAATATTATAGATAGAATTAGTGATTTTATCCTATGTTCTCCATTCAATTTCTACACCCTCGCCTTATCTCCCAAAAGCCCTGATGGACGTATTGCCAGGGTAGCTATGAAGATTATAAATGCAAATGCTCTTGCAAGTTCTACATTGTATAGGGTAGCTATAAGAGATTCAAACATGCCTATGATAAAACTAGCTAAAAGAGCTCCAGTCATACTGCCAAGCCCACCTAAAACCATTATGACCCACGCGATTAAGCCGAATGGCACGCCTACTGTAGGATATATATAATATATAGGCGCTATTAAAACCCCTGCAAGACCCGCCGAGATCGTTCCGATTACAAATACTAGTCTTCTAATAATACGCGCATTTATCCCAAGGGTCTCAGATGTTATAGGATCTTGTGCTACAGCTCTAATCCATATCCCAAGCTTACTCCTTATTAGAACAATGTATAACGTTATAGTTGCTATTATAGCCCCTATAAAGGCGATTAACTTGTTATAAGGTATCAGTATTCCTGCAATGTTATAGGATATAGATTCCGTTCGAATCGATCTAAAATCTGCTCCCCAAAGTATAAGGAATGTATTTTGAAGTATTATTGACAAGGCAAATGTTATTAAAAGCTGGTTAAGCTCAGGATCTCTGAGTATCGGTTCGATAAGAATTCGCATAATCAAATAGCCAAATAAACCCATCACTAAAAGGACTATCGTTGTCGTGAGAGCCATATTTAGCCCGACAAGAGTGACCAGCCAGAATGCCAGGTACATAGATAAGGCTATGAATTCGCCGTGTGCAAAATTTATGATTTTTAGAACTCCGTAGATCAAGTTTATGCCAACAGCTATTATAGCGTATATTCCACCCTGAAGTAATCCGTTCACTATAGCCTGCTCCAGAACCGCCATACTATTACACCTTAACCTTAAAGGAGTAGTCCACCATCAACAATAATTACCTGACCTGTGATATAATCAGCTTCATCAGAGGCCAAAAAGGCAGCGACATTAGCCACATCTTCCGGTTTTCCTAATCTGCCTAAAGGTATTTTTTTAACGAGATCCTCTATTACTTCTTTGGGCCATGACCTTGTCATCGGGCTATCTATTATTCCAGGCGCTATTGCATTAACTTTTATATTGTATTTAGCTAATCTTCTAGCAAGCGCTTTAGTTAATGTTATTATTCCCGCCTTAGATATTGAATAATCGATTCCAGCATAATATCCTCCTGTTATACCTGCTGTTGATGCTATATTAATTATTTTCCCGCCTCCCTGTTTTTTCATATATATAGCCACATATTTTGATAGAAATAGCGCGGATTTTAAATTAACATTTATAACTTTATGCCACTGCTCTTCTGTTAGTTCCTCTAGAGAAGAATGCGAAAAGATCCCAGCATTATTCACTAAAATATCTATTTTATTAAATAATTTGATTGTATTGCTAACTATTTTCTCAAGTTCACTTACCATTGAAACATCTGCTTTAATCACTAACACCTCTGAACCGATATCTTTGATCTCACGGGCAGATCCGTAAAGCTCGTCTTCTAGAACATCAACAAGGACTATTGATGCCCCTTCATAAGCGAACTTTAATGCTATTGCTTTGCCTATTCCTCTTGCCCCTCCTGTGATTATAGCTACTTTTCCTTTTAACCTCAAGATCTATCCCCAAGTAACCCTATTATGAAACAGTTAATAAATCCACATAGCTCTACCCTTCGACAGTAATACGAAAAACAACAATTATGGTTAATTCTCAAAATAGCTCAACCAACCATCAGCATTATTCATTAACTTTAGGGTAACATAATAAAATCGTCACAGCATTGTCGATGATCTGCTATGACTAAGATTTAGTATCACTTGTTGATCTAACATGTTAGATACCTTATAAGCTATTAGACTATATTAAACCCAGGGTGTGTGCTTGTCTAGTGAACGTATATCGAAGCTCGAGGAGAATTTGAAGAACATGAAGGAGTGAGAGAGAAAACCTGTTGCGGAGGTAGGCTGTAACGGATTTAACAATAGATTTAAATATCTGTGAATGCATGTAAATTAGACACCTATACAGCGGGTGGAAACTGGCTGAGGAGCTGAAGCTTAAGCTAGCAGGTAGGAGGATAGTTGCATATCTGACATTCACCAAGGGTTTCGAGGTTGAATATGATCCGGGGAATGTTGTTGCGGTAGATGTTAATGAGAATAACGTAACAGTCGCTGTGTTTAGAAACTAAGAAAGCTGCGTGAGAGGGAGAGGAAGTTGGATACTCTGAGGAAGGCTGAGAGGTTTATTGAGAAGCTTGCCATCGAGAATAAAGCTGTGGTTGTGATTGGCAATCTAGATTGGAAGGCTAAGGAGGATATGGAGAGGGATAAGAATGCAAAGCTTAGGCATAGAATACACCAGTGGAGCGTCTCAACACTGGTTAAGCTGCTAGAGGAGAATCCAGTACACATCGCTAAAGTATCTGAGAAGGGCTCATCATCAACCGATCCACTCACTAGGTCAAAGGTCAAGTCCTACACCCTCATGGTGATCCGCGTTGCGGTAAAGAGGGTTAAGAAAGTTAAAGCGCTGAAGTTTAGGCTGAGGGTAGCTAAGGTAAGCGGGAGGATCCTTGAGAGAGACGTTGTGGGAGCCATAAACATCGGGCTAAAACACCCCAACCCAGATGGGGGTCCAGCGGCGTTGGGCTCAACCAGAGCCCATGAGGTGTGGGTGAAGCTGTGAACCCACACCAAGGCTTAACCCCGCTAATGGAGTTACAACTATTTACAAACACCATCAAGCACTGTTAGCGGGGAAACACTCTTCCTCAAGAGCTCATTATCAACCCTTGAAATCGCTCTCTCAGTCATATCTCCTTATGCTCTCCTCCACAAGCTTCTCATATATATTCATATATATCGTCTTATAGAATTATTACTGTTTATTTAAGCATATATATGCCATAGTGTTTAGTTGTTTAGAGATTTAAATGCTTTTACAACTAAAAGGCCTACCTCAAGGAGGGATAATGGAGATTTATAATTCCTTTTAAGCGCTTTCCTACTCATGGTATTCCTAAGCTAATTTCGATTGCTTTTGCTAGCGTTGCGACACTTCACCGATGTATCTTGTGCTTGAAGTGTCGTTTACGACCCTGCCGGTGAGCTTCTTCTTGCCTCTATAAATATTATTAATAACTGCACTGTTTACCCGAGCCAGATCCTCAATGAACTTGACAGTCTTGTAAGGACGCTTCTCTCCCTCTCATCCATCCTAAGCTTTCTAAGAACTTTCTTCATGCCCCTATCCTTGATCGGCTTGTATTTTGAGGTTCTTTTCCTCTTCTCGGAATAGACAATGACGATTCTGTCTAGGTTTATCTGACCCTGTAGACCTTATATGGCTTTCTATCCTATAAACAGTTAGCCTGATCCTCTCCCCGTCTAGAGGATATGACTTTCAGTTGTATTTTGTTGTCAGCTGAGACAGGTTATGTCATGGATCCAAACGGCTCTTCTTCATCACCAACAGATAACCTGCTTAGGAGTTTTTAGCTCTTATATGGAATGGCATATAATGATGAATGCTGTGGGATCATTGCTTCTCTATTCCAGAGATCTTTTCGTAGAGCTTTATAAGGGCGTGGGTGCCCTTCTCGCCATGCCCCGTGGCTTCTAAGGCATTATATAGTTGGAGGGCTAGGGCTGTTGCCGGGAGTGGTGTTGAGAGTCTCGATGCCTGTTCAAGTGCATATCTAAGGTCTTTCTTTAGGTGTGATGCTCTGAACCCTGGCTCGAGATCGTTCTTCATAATCTTTGGCATATAATACTGAACCGTGAATGAGTTCGCAGCACCGCTTGAAAGAACCTGGAATAGCTTCTCCTCATCAACCCCGGCCTTTCTTGCAAGAGCCATTGCCTCTACAAGGGCGACCATGTTCACGGCAACTACTATTTGGTTGAGTAGCTTCATAAGCTGCCCAGAACCGACATCCCCAACATATACTATTGTCTTCCCCATGGTTTTGAGGATAGGCTCTACCCTCTTGAAAACCTCATATTTACCCCCAACCATTATTGTAAGCGTCCCCTCAATAGCCCCTTTCTGGCCACCAGTAACTGGGGCGTCGAGAAACTCAACGCCATATCTCGAGAGCCTCTCAGCAAAGCTCCTAGCATATTCAGGTGAGTTTGTCCCCATATCTATGAATACCATGCCATGCCTAGCACCCTTAACAACGCCATCCTCGCCGAAGAGTATCTGCTCCACATCTGGGCCATCTGTGACCATAGCTATAACTACATCGGATCTCTCAGCCACCTCCCTAGGACTACTAGCTATATACACACCAAGGGATCTCAGGGGCTCAGCCTTAGACCTGGTCCTGTTATAAGCTGTAAGAGGGTAGCCAGCCCTAGCTATATGCATAGCCATAGGAAGCCCCATAATCCCAAGACCTATGAAACCAACTCTCTCCATACTGCCCCAGCTCTCTGTAACCCTAGCAAATATTAAAGGCTTCAATCAGATCCTAGCAACACCGATGATGCCCACAAAATTCATCATAGATCTATGTCGATAACAATTGCAAGCTAGATAATACCACATCAACCGGGGCATAGACCACAACCATTTCTAGCCACACGATGTGAGCTGCTATAGAGCTTACAACACCAGCCTTTAAGGCTATATACCCAAGTATAAGCCCCACGATAAGGGCTGCAGCAGCTAGAGGAGGATTCCCAGTTGGTACATGTACTGCTGTATAGTATACAGAGGAAAGGATCAGGGATTTGAAGCCCCTTCCATAGAGGCTCTCTATCATATAGCCCTGGAGATAGCCCCTCCAATATATCTCTTCCATAAACCCTATAACACCTAGAGCGAGCTGTGAAAACAATCCATACCCTGTGGAACCCCTTATCGAGCTATATATTTCAGAGATATAACCCCACATACCGATTCTAACGGAGAATATCCCCCCAATGAGAAGGCTATATAGAGCGCTGCCGACGCTACGAAAAACGATAGAAAGATCTCCAAAAAACCCTCCTCACAAGAATATCTCTGAGAACCCCTTTTACAGCCATTATCACAAGCGCCAGGCATCCCATAATAGCTGTAGATATAGTCATTGATGCTATGAAGAAACCCCTAAATACTAAGAAGGAGAGGGGAAAGAAGATAGCAGGGATGGCTAGAACCACATAGTCAAGGATCTTAAGATGGTAGGGGCTACGGAGACTGGGTGGCATCTCGAGAACCCACAGCTAGACCTAGCTTCTCCCTCAGCCAGGATATCTTTAGAGAGAGCCTCTTCTTCCTATGCCTTGGCTCTGCTGACATGCTGTGGCCATGGCTACCCTTGGTGAACACTACTATCTTGGACTCCTTGCCTCTTGCTAGCATAGCTACGTGCATAGCCAGGGATTGATCTATGAAGCATCTGTAGTCCTCCATGCTGTGGATCAATAGCAGGGGTGTTTTAACCCTCTGCACACTATATACAGGGCTCTTCCTTATATATTCCTCGAGATTGTCTATCGGCGTACCACCGATCTGATCTGGATCGAACCAAAAGCCTATATCAGACGCCCAGTAGTCTGCTATCCAATCTGCTATGCCATTCTCGCTCACAGCGGCGGCGAATCTATCGCTCTTAGTTATGATAACATTAGTCATATATCCCCCATAGCTTATCCCCGTCACAGCCATTCTCCCCTCATCAACAGGATACTTCTTGATCACATGGTCTAAGAAGCTCATTATCTCCTCATAATCCTTCTCCCCATACCCACCCCTTATATCTGCAAACTCCTCCGTATACCCATCACTCCCCCTAGGGTTGCAGAAGGCCACTATAAAGCCCTCTGAAGCCATGAGCTGCATCTCCGGGTTGAAGTGATACCCATACATACCCTTTGGCCCCCCATGTATATAGAGGATCAGGGGCTTCCTATCTTCCCCTTCGGGTAGGATGACCCAGCCATCGATCCTCTCACCGCCTATCTCCACAGGCTCGTATATAGGGGTATATAGCTTAACCTCCCTTATAAGCCATTCATTAACCCTCGTAACCCTCTTCTCCGAGCCTGCCTCGTATAAATATATCTCAGGGGGCTGGGTTGGGGTTGCAAATACGTATGCAACCCTCTCTCCAGTAGAATCAGCTGTATATATCACACCATCCCTTCTAACAAGATCCTCGATGGATTTCTCCCTAGCAACAGCTAGTACTGTTCTACCAGCATCTGCATAGACTATAGAAGGATCGTCTCTGTAATCCCCTGCTATTAGGTGTATATTCCTATCCAGATCACATGATATACATTCAGCCCTCCCATTGACTACCCTCCAGAGCCTGTGATGACTAGCTATCCCTATCCTCATCCTATGCCCCAGCATATATAGCTCGTTATTCACGCACCTCAGCTGGGATATCGTATAGCCCTTCAGAACCTCTGAAGCACCTCCCCTAGTGGATACCCTTTTCACCACATGACTCAGAGGTCTCCTCCAATCCTCCCTAGTATAGTAGTAGATCTCATTACCACATACCGCGAATCCGAGAACATCGTTTGGCTCATCGGTAAGCTTCGAGATCCTTCCAGACTCTACATCGACGAGATATAGTTGTGGAGATATATTAGATATAAAGCCCTTTCCATCAAACCATATGGGGAGCCTATCGCTTGCCACATAATCGCCGTCCTGGTCGTAGAAACCCTCCCTAGGGGTGTTCGCTAGAACCACTAAGGTTTCATCGCCAAGCCAATCATTAGATGCTACTCCATCTCTGAACCACGCTACCCTCCTAGGATCCCCTCTGAGTCCCCAAACAAATACTCCGGATCCCTTCTCCTCCCTACCGGCCCCTCTCCTGCTTATAAAAGCGATCCTATTGGCTGAGGGGGACCAGCGCGGCTGGCTATCGCCCTCACCTATGAGATAATACTCGTCCCCAGATCTCCCGAGGATCCTGAGCTCAGAGACATATCTGTTCTTATCGAGATCGGGGATCTGGACTATATACGCAAGATCGCCTCTGCTAGAGAGTCTCACATCGGATATCCTGGCAATTCTAACCACATCGTCTATTGTGATCCTTCTAAACCCCTGCATTTCAGGGCCCATATAGTGGGGCTATCACAGCTTATATTGTTGTGATATGAATGTGCATCGGTCAGGATGCGGGAAACTCTTCATAGATCTGTGCGCGAATTTCTCCTCATCCCATAGATCTCTTTAGCTCGGGCTATTTAACAACTAACACTGGGATCTTAGATTTATTGATCACCTTGCGAGACACGCTCCCAAGGATTAGCCTTCTAAGTGTTGAGAGGCCCCTGCTGCCAACCACTATCAGATCTGCTTTGCTCTCCTCAGCAACCCTAACGATCTCCGTACCCGGGTCTCCATGTCTAACTATAGAGCTATGCTTAACCCCTTCCCTAAAGAGCATTTCAGAGGCCTCCGATGATATCTGCCCCGCTACATCTTCAGCTATCTTAATCGCGCTAGGATCTGTTGATGACGCTATATCAACAACCGTTACCACGATGATCTCTGCTCCATATCTCTTCGCCAGATCCACAGCCACCTCTAATGCCCTCTTAGAGTGGTTTGATCCATCATAGCCGATGACTATCCTTCTAAACATCTCGATCCCAAGTATTAATCTACGTATGAAAATATTTATATCAATGGGGTTTGCTAGATATCTATCTTACCGGGTATTATAGCCCTTCTATACCTCTCCCTCTCCTTGATGGGAACCGTAGCATCTATACCAAGCTTATCCCCTAACCCATCGCGTGCAGATGGATCTAAGCTGCTAAGCCTTGCATCCCTTATAATTACGAGGCCTCTAGACGCTTGCAGCCTTGTTGCTAGAGCCCACTCGACCTCCTCGGGGTTATCGATGTCTATATCTCCATCCACTACTATAGCCATTTTGAGGGATGGGTGGGATGCGAAGGCTGCTAGAATAGCGTTTTTACCCTCACCCTCAGCCCCCTTCTCAATAGATATGATGGCATGTAGCCATCCCCCACTAGGCCTTGTAAGCCTAACCTTATATACCCTCCTAACAACCCTTGAGACCGCTCTATATATATCGGCCTCCTTTCCAATACCCATGAGCAGTGTATGCTCCGTCCTTCCTGGGAGGACTGTGTGGAAGGGTCTCCCAACCCTGGATCTATATATTCTGTCGAAGACTACTAAGGGCTCTCTTCTAACTATGTCGTATGTTAGCAGGGCATCTGCAAAGGGCCCCTCCTCAACGTCTTCCAGAGAAACCCTGCCCTCTAGAATGTGTGAGCATCCGCAGGGGACTGGGAGATTGTAGAGTGGTGTTCTACAGACCCTGAGAGATCCTCCTAGAAGCCTGTTTGCCACCTCCACCTCGAATACACCGTATCTAGGTTGGAGCGCGGCGCTTAGAAAAACAAGTGGGTGTGGTGAGAAACAAACAGCTATTGGAGCTTCTTTACCCCTAGATCTATATGCATCTATTATCCTCCTCAGATGCCTAGGAACAATCCTCGCAGGCCCGGCCATAGGGTCTTTCACGAGGATCCTGTGGATCGATGCGTTATATATCTCTCCATCGGGATCCCTCGCAATGAAGATCGATGATGTGAAGTATCTTCCAGCATCCCCCTCATAGAAATGAAGAGCAGGAAGATCATAGAGAGTCCTCATATCCTCAACATAGTGATCCCTGAAGTCCTCCTCTCCACATCTAAGGGGGTTATCTATAGCATCTAGGAGCTTTCCATATAGATCCTCGTCCCTTTCAACACCAAGATATGCTTTTAGAGCCTCCCTAGAGGATATTATATTAGAGACCACATCGATTCCGGGGCAGCAGTCAACCCTAAAAAGTATTGCTTTTCCAATCGAGTCTGCATACTCTATAGCCTTTGCAGCCTCAAACCTCCAGGACAGCGTCCTCTCAACCCTGAATATGAGCCCCTTATCTTCGAGAAATCTAATAGCATCCACTATATCGGGCATCTAGAACCCCTCCAGCTATCCTCAAACGTCTCATCAACCTTTATCCTCCCAATAACCATCGCCGCAATCTCCCCCTGGTACCTCGTCACAATGTTTATCTTATTCGAGGCAATGTCCAGGGCTTCCACTATACATGGGTGCTCATCCCCAGTTTTAGATATTGCTGAGCATAGAAGCCCTTTCTCACCCCCCTTCTGTATCTGTATTACCTCTCGCCCATCCCTCAGCTTCACGGCCCTCTCAACCTCCCTTCCACCTTCTACCAGGGCGTATATAGCCCCCTCCAGCGTTGATGCATATAGAACATTCACACCCAAGATCTCGGATAGCTGTGAGATCTCCTCCTTCGGCATGGGGGTTCCCGAGAGGAGGCAGGAGCCTATGATAGTTACATCTGAAATGTTCAGCGATCTCACTGTAGAGCCCTCGAAAGCCTTTCTATAGGCCTGGCTCCTCAAGATCTTCCTCTCCTCCCTAGACCTCGTCCTAACCCCCTGGGGAGATCTTAATATGATTATCTCAGCTAACCCTTTTCTAGACAGAGGGCCTATGAAGGAGCCCCCGGCAAGGGCAACTATATGGGTTGCCCCCACGAATCTGGCTATATCTAGCTTCATCTCTATAGCCTGCGGTGCTGAGATCCAGCCATCTGTATTTATAACAACTAGATCGCCGATTGCAGACCCTTTTAAGGCGAGGTCGGCTACTGCAGCAACTAACCTTGAGGCTCCTATGGAGGGGGTGTTATGCCCGATAAATCTCATCGACATCGGCTCAAGATCCCTTAGCCATACAAACTGCTTTGTAGGGCATGAAAGGGCTATAAAGCCTGGTGGCCCTATATCCTCTTGACCAACATCAGCATCAACAATGCAGGGTCTCAGCCCCTTCTCAATGGTTGTGTTTGCAACTAGGGTTGTGAATGTTGTCTTGCCAGACTCGACAGGGCCTATCACGACTATTTTAGAGCCCTTAGAAGCTATTTTCTCAGCAGCCTCTACCCACTCTAGCAGGGGCTCCTCCTCGGGTCTCGCAACATCTACCCCTCCCCCCTCGCCCAGCTCAACATCTATTTTTGCGCTTGTTCTAGCATATATCGCTAGGGATTTATAGGCGCTGACAACAACCTGCGAGCCCTTCGAAAGCCTAGCACCGGTTATATAACACTCCCCATCGGCTATAGAGATCCTCGCAGGGCCCTTAACCCTAACACTCCTACCCCCAGAAACCTCTATCGAAACCCTCATAATCTATCCCAGAAAACAGTTTGTGTAGAGCTATATTGCTTTAACTAGCTTCTAGTCTATTATAACCACAATCCTATCTCCTCTCCTCTCAACCCTATAGAGCTTCATAGGCTTCTTAGTAACCTCCGGGGTTAGAGAGGCTCCATCGCTCAGCTTGAAGGTCGACCAATGGCATGTGCATGTTATAGTCCTATCCTCTGGATCTAGATAGCCATCGCTTAGAAAACACCCTTCGTGCGGGCATTCATCGTCAGCAGCATAGATCTCATCCCCAATTCTCACTATTAAAACACCCCTCATCCCCCCAATCTCCCTTCGAATGGGAGTTTTATCCGGTATCTCGCTTAACAATAGTTCTATTGCCTCTTTCTGGCCCGTCTTCAACACCCTTACACTTTAATCCTTCCGATAGACCTAATATTCTTTATAACTAAAAACTCTACTCATAAGAATCAGAGTTTAGAATAGGAAGCTTGGAATTCAAACTCCTCAACAGATCCGCTAAATGGTTTTCGAAATATAACGAGAAGATCTTATAACATAATTCTATCCATCGACCCACCATATACACGGCAATGATATATCATCTTATATTTAAGCTTTTAATGTGTAAAGGGTGCGATAGGCATATAGCTCAAGCCCTTTCAAGGTTTGAGCTACATATCCTTTGAAAGGGTTTAACCTCAGACCGATTCTCTGCCATTACACCTATCTCCCTTGCAGAGAGACTCGGGGTTATTGCTTTTTATCATCGCCTTAGAGCATGGATATTTAATCCCATGTGCCTAGCGTTTCTCTCACGCACCGCTTTAATATATGGCACCTAGGGCTCACAAGTATTATCCTTATCTCTGAAAAGGATCGAGAGCACATGCTTATAAGTCTCAATCTATTCTAAGGGCGAGACCTTCAAGCCGTAAATTGAAGATTCGTCTTGATGAGTGTTTCTTCCGTCTAGGTAATTAGATAATTAGTAGAAGTATTGGTTCTAACTTGATTAGGCGGGGTGTCTCTTGCTGAGTTGGGAGGAATCTTTTTTAAACGATCCGTATGATTTAGTGGATCTATATTGCGTCAATCTAGGCTATCATTCTATTGGATCTCTTTGAAGCCATAGTCATATATTACCATGATATCAACCTCTTTATCTTGTTCCCTAATATATGTTATGAATTTCTTTGCGTCGTAGCTGTCTATGAAGGCTGCTATTGAGAAGGCTGATGATCCATCCTTTATATATAGAAGCACTTCATACTCTATATCTGCTGGCAATAATAGCCTGTCGGCTACTCTGCTGAAGAAGACTATTAGCTTTATGCCTGCTTTATCTAGATCTATAACTGGGATCACCCTTGCTAATCTATTTCTCTTGAGCCACCTATAGATCTTAATAGCTGTCTTTCTATCAAGTCCTGAGATCTCTGCTAGTCTTGAGAAGCTTGATCTAGGCTCAGATCTTAGTGCTCTTATAAATTTCTCAACCACAGCTGATCTCCTGTATAGCCTTTGAGGAGGTATATAAGACATGTAGTAAGAATTAGCCTTTTTAATCAGATAGTCTATATCACTTTTAAGCTTTTCAAGAGACTGTGAGTAGATCTCCACCAATTCTACTTTCTCAAGGCATGATGCCCACGTTGAGATCCTCGGGAAATCATTAACACTTTTATCAATAGCAACGAAACCATAGTAATAGCCGTAGAGATTTGGCGATGTTCTAAGCGAGAAGCTTCTGATGATCCCTCTGCTAATAAATGATCTTATTTTGTAGCTGATTAACTGGGGAGACAAACCTGAATATCTGGAGAGCTCTCTGGTAGAGGATCTACCGTCTCTAAGTAGTCCTATCAAGATCTTTTTATCTACTAGCTCAACACCCATATAATTCACAAACCTCAGAATATATCTTATTAGAGCCTTATTACTATAACACCTAAAAAGAATATCCCTAGGCTCTAACATAGAGCTTATTATTTGTTCAGATTAGAGATGGTAAGATCAAGATATAGTATCGATGGTTATTAAACCGGACTGGATGTCGTGACATAAATAGCTATTCTACATCGTTTCACCACTGGAGATCGAGGTTTTCAGCAGTGGCCATGGATTTTCACAGACATCTATAAAAAGATCTTTTTGCGCAGCCTTAATTCCATCAAAAAAGGTCCTCAGAAGGGAGTTATATGAAGAAGATCGTCATTGTAGGAGGTGGAATAGGAGGTCTAGCAGCAGGTGCTCTACTCCTGAAAAGGGGCTATGATGTGACAGTAGTCGAGAAGAACATCAGGGTAGGGGGGAGAGCATCATATTTGGAAATAGATGGATATGGCTTCGACATGGGCCCTACGTGGTATATGATGGATGATATCTATAGAAGCTATTTCCACCAACTGGGAAGCCTTCCAGGCTATTATAAGAGATTAAAAATGCTTGATCCCATGTTTACGATATATATACGCGGTAAGAGGATAGATGTATACCCAGATGTTGAGGCTTTAGCGTCGACTATGGAGGAGATAGAACCTAGGTTTGGAGAGAAATTCATCTCGATCCTAAACAGATCCACAGATATATATAGGTTAGTTCTTGAAAAGCTCTTATATAGAGACTACAGAAAGCCCTGGTCGATGCTTACACCTGCCGTGCTGAGGATCTATAAATATGTTGAGCCAGCTAAGAAAATGCTAGACGGACTATTCAAAAGGGAAGAGCCAAAGATCCTACTTGGATATGACTCACTATTCCTAGGAACCCCTCCATGGGAGCTGCCCTCTCTATATCTATTGCTCATGACCCACTCAGTGTTTCGAGGAGGGGTCTACTATCCCTATGGAGGAATGAGGATGATTCCCAGATATCTGGAGAGCTATATAGTTGATAGAGGAGGTAGGATCATAACAGGCTGTGAAGTCAGGAAGATAGAGGTTGTAGATGGGTATGCAAAAAAAGTTAAAAGTAGCTGCTGTGATATAGATGCCGACATTGTTGTTGCGAACGCTGACTACGCCCACGTCGAGCTAGATCTTCTTGAGGATAGATATAGAAGCTATGATGAGAAATACTGGCTTTCCAGAAAGCTTGCCCCTTCAGCACTTATACTATATCTAGGTTTGGAGAAGGATCTAGAGGATTCCCATCACATAATAGTGATCAACTCCTGGGATGAGCACTTCGAAAAAATATTCAGAGATCCAGGCTTTCCCAACAACCCCTCATACTATATCCATAATCCCTACCCTCTTATCGAATCTGTTAAGCCGGGAATAATGGTTCTGATCCCTCTTTCTCCAGGCCTAAAGGTGAATCCTTCCGAGACCCTTAACCTTATTATTAGAAAAGTTGAGAAAGATCTGATGAGAAAGATCGATCCGAAGATCAAGGCAGTATTCACTCCAAGGGATTTCGAATATAGATATAACGCGTTCATGGGGACAGCTCTGGGGCTTAGACATACTATGGATCAAACGGCTTATTATAGGCCTTCGATCAAGAGCAAGAAGGTGAAGAACCTCTACTTCGTAGGGCAGTACGTACACCCGGGCATAGGAGTTCCAATGGTTCTAGCATCATCCCAAATAGTTGTGAGGGCCATAGATGATGATCTGCAGTGAGGCCTACAAAATATTTAGAAGATCCAGTAAAACTTTCTACTATGCAAGCATGCTTTTCCCAAAGAGCGTTAGAGATGATGTAGCCACTCTATATGCTTTTGTCAGAATAGTCGACGATCTAGTTGATAAGCCTATCCCAGATGTAGATCAATTCTACCGTGTGTGGGAGCTAACTCTGAGGGCTTTGGAGGGAAGTAAAACAGGGGTATGGTATATAGATTGTCTTGCAGATCTCTCGAGCAGAGCTGGGTTTAAAATGGAACATGTAGAAGCATTCATGAGCTCCATGGAAATGGATCTATATATAAAGGAGTACCAGACCATCGATCAACTCCTTGAATATATCTATGGATCGGCAGAGGTAATAGGTTTATTCATGGCCCAAATAATGAAACTACCCAAGGAAAGCTATCTAAGTGCAATGAGACTCGGAAGGGCATATCAATTTATAAATATGATCAGAGATATAGAAGAGGATCTAGAACTAGGGAGAGTTTACATCCCCATGGAAGATCTAGAGAGATTCGACGTCAAATGCTTCTGCAAATCTCGAGAATTTGATGAGATGATCAGGTTCGAGGTAAGGAGGTTCTATGAAATGATACGAGAAGGAGAGAAGGGGTATAGATATATACCTAAGAGATATCGCGCGGCAATAAAGACAGCTTCTGATCTATATAAGTGGGCTGCGAAGAAGATATATAGAGATCCTGGGGTAGTTCTGAGGTCCAAGGTTAGGCCTTCACCGCTGAGATCAATATCCTACGGTCTCGCTAACGCGGTGAGAATATGGGTTTGAAAGAAATAGTCAAGATATCGAGGCCAAGATTCTGGCTATATACAGCGGGGCCATATTTGCTAGGGTATGCTGCTTCGTCAAGATCTTCTGAAGATCTTTTATCTTTTCTATTCCTTGTATGCCTATTATACTTTTTGATCCCATCTAACTTTTATCTATATGGGATCAATGACTTATTTGATAGAGATACAGATATTCACAATCCCAAGAAAGGCTCTAAAGAGGTGCTCTCCACAGATCTTGGAGTTGGACCGCTTTTAGTAGTTGTTGTGGCATCGCTTATAATATCACTCGTAATGATTATAATACTCCAGGGAGTTGCAAGATTATTGATGGGTCTCTATATAGCTTTATCAACTCTATATAGTACACCGCCAGCTAGGCTCAAGACAAGGCCTCTCCTAGACTCATACTCTAACTCGCTATATGCCCTTCCAATGATTATAGGATATGCACAGAACGCTGGGGTACTCCCGAGGATAGATATATTGATCGCTTCAATAGCGTGGACAGCATCTATGCATGCATTTTCAGCAATACCCGATATAGAGTATGATAGAAGAGCAGGTTTAAAGACAATAGCAGTTTGGCTGGGACTAAGAGGAACCCTGATTTTCTGTGCTATCAACTGGGCCATAGCTTCTCTAATTGCCATCAACTATGACATTTTGCTGATACCCTCTATTCTATACCCAGCAATACCAATGTATCTCTTATCTAGGATAGATAAGGTAGAGAAAGTCTACTGGTTATTCCCATACATAAACGGGATCATGGGCTTTCTAGCTTTTCTCTATGTAATCTATAGGCGGGGATTTATATGAGACTTTGGAGCATAGATCCTAAATATTTGGATCCTATAGGATTAGTAGCGCTATGGAGAGAATCTATATTAGCACTTAAAGTTATAAAAGGTCTCACTAAAGGATACAGGAATCATCCCCAGCTACATAGGTTTAGGGCGAGTAGAGATCCTCTAAAGGCTATAAACACATATATCTACTACATATGGCTAGAGGGCTGTAGTAGAGGCTATAGATTTAGCAGTGACAAGTTTGACGCAGCCTTAATAGATCCTTCTATTAGGATCACTATAAGCGACGCTCAAGTAAGATACGAGGTTCTCCATCTAATTAGAAAAATATATATAAGATCTAGAGGATGGCTAGAGAGGATAGCTGGTAACAGATGCTTCAACCCTCACCCAATATTCCAGGTGGTTCCAGGCGATATAGAGCCTTGGGAAAAACTGCACACAAAGTTCGATAGGAAAGAGCTTGAAAAAGTCGCCATAGGCTCCTATGTAATTAATACAAGGATATGTAGCTATGATTAGTCATACGTATCTACAGATCAAGGCTATGTTTCTGGAGACTGTTTCCTCGATAGAAGAGACTTCTGAACAATATTATTGATATGAGTTTTTTATACTCCGCCGCGTAATCAACCATTTCCCAAGCATTTCTTCATAGGCATCCTCAATCTCTCCAAGAGCTCTTATAGCAAATCTACAGGCATAGCACGTGAGAACAACAGCTCTATTTATAGCCTTTAATCGCTTCTCCAATAAACATCAACTCTTTACAACCGAAAGCCTCGCCCTTTAGGGCGGTGAGGAGATCAGCAGCCTAGCCGGCCACGTCTAAGCCGTGATCGATATTACTAGGCATATTAAGTACATATTCAACCACTGCCTAAGGAACATAGCCAACACTATATAGAGAAGCAAGGCTTGGATCGCTATCACAGCATTTATAACTAACATTTAGGGCTATCAGCCAGCCCGCCCCTGAGACTTGCTAACATGTGTACGGATAAACCTATATGGAACTCTATGCAATAGGTGAGATCGTTTTGCTAAGAAGACCGGGCCGAGGGGTTCGAGACATTCAGCAATAAATCCTCTAGCAGCAAATCACTAGGTGCTGCGAGTTGCTCGGTGTGGGCAAGGTGCCTGTGGATCTTCTTGAGCGATATGTTTTGAGGAGGACAGGTATTCAAGATCCCAGCGTTCTTGTGGGGCCTGGCTATGGGGAGGACGCGGCGATCATTAGTATGGGGAATAAATTTCTGGCTATACACAGCGATCCTATAACTGCTGCTGAGAGAAACATAGGCTGGCTCGCGATCAATGTCGCTTCTAACGATATAGCTGTGAGGGGTGCTAGGCCAAGATGGGCTTCCCTTGTGATCCTATTGCCTGAGAGGGCCTCAGAAGATCTTCTAGATTCTATAACAGCCGATATAGACAGGGCTTGTAAGAGGCTTAACATAGCAGTTGTTGGAGGGCACACAGAGGCTGTGGCTGGATTTACAAGGCCCGTGGTTGTCGCAACAGTTGTAGGGGAGATAGTTAGGAAGCCTATAACAACTTCAGGGGCTAGGGAGGGGGACGCCGTGATCATGACTAAATCAGCCGGGCTTGAGGGGACAGCGATACTGGCTCAGGATTATAGAGATGTTCTGTTGAGAAAAGGGGTTGAGCCCGCGGTGCTCGAGAGAGCCTCGAGATTTATAGAGTTGATAAGTGTTGTAGAGGAGGCATTGGCCCTAGCAGAGAGAGATCTAGCTACATCTATGCATGACCCGACTGAAGGCGGGGTTCTAGGGGGCGCTGCGGAGATCGCATATGCATCTGGAAAGGGGATCGAGCTCTGGGAGGAATCTATACCAGTAGCGGAGGAAACCAGGATAATAGCTAACGCCATAGGTATAGACCCCCTCAAACTAATAGGCAGTGGAACGCTGATCTCTACAACCCCCAAGGACATGGCTGAGGAGGCGATTAAAACCCTTAGGAGAAGGGGTGTTGAGGCGAGCATCATTGGGAGGGTATTGGAGAGGGGGGATGGGGCCTATATAATCAGAAAGGGGGGGTATAGGGAGCCCATTCCAAGACAGGTTATGGACGAGATCTACAGGATTCCCATGATACTTGATAAGCTATAGCCCCTATTATGATGAAAACCCTCTCCAAGATCAGTTTGCTTGGAGAAAGCTACTCGCCAGCAATCCTCACACCCCTTATAAGCACAGGGGGCGAGGAGACCCTATATCTATTCTCAACCTCCTTGCCGATGAGAGCAAGGCCCTTTTCTAGAATGTCGTAGAAGTTCGCAGAGATAACGCCTCCATTCACAGCTTCCCTGATCTCTCCGTTCTCTATTAGATAGGCGTTTGTTATCGTAGCATTTAGATTCCCACTAACAGAATTTGATAGCCACTCACCTATAGTTGTGAGCACATACAGCCCACTCTTGGTGATCCTTATCATCTCATCTAGACTCGAATCCCCTGGGGCGATAACTAGGTGGTTGGGCGTTGGAGATGGTGGGGATGAATATATTCTCCACGCATTCCCCGTGGAACTCCTATTCTCAGCCTTGGCTGTATAGCTGTCATATAGATAGCTCTTTAAAACCCCCTTCTCAACTATAGCTGTCCTAGTAGTTGGGTGCCCCTCATCATCGAATCCCCTAGACCCTAGGAGACGCGGTTCTAAACCATCGTCATAGATCGAGAGCCCCTCAACAGCTATGGCTTTTCCAAGCCTACCGGCTAAGGGGGATCTACCCCTCTGCACAAAGAGAGCTGAGATTGACGGCGATAACATCGTATTTATAAAGGATCCGAAGACGCCTGGGGCTAAGATGAGATCATAGACGCCGTTCCTAGCACGCCGAGATCTTGTGAATGTGGAGGCGATCGAGCCAACCCTCCTCCCAAGCTCCCTCGCCCCGAGATCCCTTATAGATCTCGACGCTCTATAATCACCATAGGATCCCTCCTCCCCAGCTTCTCTAGCTTTTGCATAAACATATATCCACGCAGCACTCTCCTCCCTAGATATGGGGCCACCATATGTATTCATAATCTCTGTATGTACATAGCTAGCGGAGACCCAACCCCTGACAGGCCTAACACCACCTGGAGCTTCTACAACACCCGCTATGGCTTCCGATGCTATCTCAGCTAACCTCTCTGCTTCTAAGCTCTTCACATCCTTATCCAGATACCCGCTAGAGGGGGCAGATCCTAGCTTCTCGTTGAAGCCCCTCCAGTTGGGATCCTCTGGAATGGATCTCGCTATTGAGATCGCATCCTTTAGAGCTTCTTCAACGCCTCTGGGGCTCAGATCCTGGGTGCCCACCACAGCCACCCTCTTTCCAATAGCCACCCTTATACCCAGCGATCCTGTTATAGTTACCTCCGCCCTCTCGATCTTCTCGGAGATGTTTAAAGAAACGTCTCTCGAATATGTATAGTAGATCTCGGCTTCAGACGCTCCAAGGCTAATAGCTTTTCTATATATAGACTCAATATCAAATCTTCTCACAGCTATCTACCCCCCACGATGATCTCTCTAATCATTATGTGTGGCCCTCCATCACCTACCCTCACAAGCTGCCCATCCTTCCCACAGCCGCCAAAGACAGAGGTTCTCACAACGAGATCCTTCCCAACGGCTTCAACACCCTTGAGGGTCTCCAAGATATAGCCTGAGATCACGACGCCTTTAACCATCTCGCCAAGCTCCCCATTCCTTATAACATATGATGGACCCGCTGAGAATGTGAATGTGCCCCTACTGGTATCCACCTGTCCACCCCCCGATCCTCTCCCCAGAAGGTACAGACCCTCTCTAGTCTCTCTAATCATCTCTTCAAACCCCCAGTCCCTGGGCTCCATATATATGTTTGCCTGCCTAACAATCGGCGGGCTCTCAAAATCCTGGGCCCTCCCATTACCCGTAGCCCTAACACCTAGCTTTGCTGCTGAGACCCTGTCTGTTATATAGCTTTTGAGAACCCCCTTTGATATGATCTCCGTCCTCTCCTTGGGTGTTCCCTCATCATCGTATGGTACTAGATAGCCCCCCTCTATATCACCGCTCTCAATAACGGTAACCAAATCTGATGCCACCTCCTCTCCAATCCTACCTCTGAAAGTAGATGCGCCAGACACAACCAGATCTCCCTCGGAGGCGTGGCCGAAGGCCTCGTGTAGTATGAGCCCGACCAGATCTGGATCCGCGACGATCCTCTGTTTACCAGGTGGGGGTGTGGTTGCCTTCAGAGCCTTCTTAGCTGTTTCACTCACCTCCCTAGCAAAGCGGGCCCAATCATTTCTCTCTATATATTCCCAGCCGGCAACCATGGATCTGCTGTTATGGAGTCTCTCCATAGAGCCTGCCTCGCTCGCAACGCTTGTGTGTGAGATCCCAACAGCTGTGACGCTCCAAGAAACATCAGTGTCACTCGATATAATAGCCCTTATATCCCTCTGGATCCCCATCATAGTCACAGCAGACTTTATACTATCTATACTTAACCCGGCTTTGTTGGTTTCAAGGACAACCCTTATCTTATCCTCCGGCTGAACTAGGAGGGGATCCTTTAAATATACAGAGGATCTAGATCCCTTTACAAACCCCCTATCAGCTAGCACGACCTCTTCCTGCGTAGCCCTCGCAGCCGAGATGGCATTAGCCACAGCCTCCCTTAGATCCTCTATCTCGAGGGAGTTCGAAGCTGCAAAGCCGAGTCTACGGCCATATATAACCCTAACCCCGACCCCAGCCCTCCTCGTGATCGAGTAGTCCTTGAGAACGCCGTTATCAGCTCTTAAAAGCTCATAGTAATATATTTGGAGCCTTGCCTCTGCATAGCTAGCTCCAAGCGATTCTGCATATTTAACCACCTCCCTCAGAACATCTAGATCGTATTGATGATGCGCCATCATCGATACATCCCTCTATCAATATCCGAGTGAAGTTTAAAAGGATTGTGTTTCCTATATATTATCACAACCTAAAAGTCTCGCCCTTCAGGGTGGGGAAGGAGATTTCTAAGCTCTGTATCCTCTAGCCTGCGATGCATGTGAGTCTCGTGGCTAACCTCTAGCGATACACCATATACATGGTAAACACACAAGGTTAAACCTTCGCATCAGAGACTATGATAAAGTCTATACCTCTGTTTCACCGAAATGGGGGATAGCGGGGTGGAGACCCTCGGCGAAAGATCTTCTATAGAATTGAAAGTTAAGTAGGTCAGAAGATATATAGCTATGTACCAAGGGATGCCTAGGAATCCCTATAAGCCTGTAATAACCTTATTATAATTGGTTGATATGAAGAGGTTGATGTTTAGGCTTAGCTATGCAGAGAATATACTAAAGGGTGAGAAGAGATCCACTATAAGGCTTAAATCCAACTATAGAGTTGGCGAGGTGGTGGATATATATGTTGGCACAGCCAGGGTTGGAAAGGCTGTTATAAAGCATATTGAGAAGAAGAGGCTTTCAGATCTAAGCGATGAGGATGCAAAGCTAGACGGTTTTAGAGATAGATCCGAGCTTGTGAAGGAGCTTATGAAGATCTATGGGAAGAAGGTTCTCAGCAAAAACCCAGAGCTATATATAATACATTTCCAACTTTTATAGGATGGTATGTGCATTGGATCCCTCGATCCCCATGGCCTTTTTAGCATCGTCGATGATCTCCTATAACAACTCGGTAGTAGTTGCAGGCCCGCTCATATCCATTGGGATTAGCAGGCGAGTAGCTAGAATAGCCTCGGGAATCTCTATAATGCTGGGAGCCCTCGCCCTCGGCTGGGCTATGAAGACTCCCCATATGTGTGGGTGGGACAGCGCATTCGGCGCCTATATAGCTATCTTGATCCCAACCCTCTTCTCAACATATCTTGGGATACCCTTCTCGGCTTCAATAGCGTTGATAGGATCCAGGGTTGGCGGTGATCTAGCACTGGGCCTGGTCGACTATACATGGATCACAGAGACTTCTCTTCTCTGGCTAGCCTCGGGATTTTTAGTTTTTATACTCACTATCACTATCTACAGAGTCCTGGGCACTGTTCTGTGGAGATTCAGGAGGATCTCCCATATTCTAGGGGCTTCGAGAGCCATTGTAGCTATGCTCTCAATAGCCTCAGGAATTCTGCTGGGGGCAAATACACTCGGGTTTCTCAGTAGCCTCGAATGCCATAAACTCCTATGGCTAGTAGCTCTCGGTGGGGCTGCGGCAGCGCTGCCAGGCTCTGGTATGCTCGAAGGCATGTTTAGATGGCTCTCTGTGAGGCACCTATCTACATCATCCATACAGATATCCATTGTAGCTGGGATCGCTGTGGCAACTCTCCTCGGACTACCCCTCTCCCATACATACGCATTGATGATCTCGGCTACAGGCTATTCAACCTCCTCCGGTATGAGCATATTCTCTAGAAGGCAGCTTTTGAGGGCTGGTAAGAGCTGGATGTGCTCCCTAGCTATTGGGATGGGGATATCATGGGTGGCAGGGGTTCTAAAAACGTATTTAGCTCCTATTTGAAGATCACTCTAGGTATCTGGGTATCTTTGGATATTTAGACCATAGATCCGGGTCGTGGGCTATGACAAGCATATACCTATCAATATTCTCCCAGATCTTTATCTGTCTCACAAATGTCAACCACTCGTCACAGTCGCCTAAGAGCCAGCCCTTCGACTAGAGCTCCAGCTCTCTGGGGATATGTATGTGATCTGCTGTGAAGAAGCAGCTATTACCCCTATTAGTCCTTACAGCAAGTGTCATATGCCCCGTTGTATGTCCACCGGAGAAATACAGCTTAACCCCCTCGGCGTACTCGAACACCGGTAGATCCACTATATACCAGTTAGCACCCTTCAGAGGCTCGAGATTAGCAGACTGGTATCCACTCTCCTTCCCAAGCCATAGCATCATGAGGGCTGTCTGGAGCTCTCTTATGAACTATGAGAGGCGTCTTGAGATCTTTAAACGCTACGGTTTGCTCAACATGGTCAAAGTGTAGGTGGGCGTGTACACGGCGGTTATATCCTCTAACCTTAATCCGATCTGCTTGTGCTGATTCTCGATCCTGTTCTTCTCGTTATATCTTATAAACGGGAATGCCTCCCCATAACATTCCTAGTATGGGTTTTCCAAGCATCTAGAGCGACGCCTGTATCGAACAGTATGTAGTCAACATCTGTGTCTAGCAGAGCACCTGAGATAGAGAACTCGACCCACACTCTTTTAGGCTCTCTTGCTATATGTAGCAGCACCCCAGCCTGGGAGGAACCATCCGCCATCTCCTGCAAGCAGCCATAGTCTAGAAGATGTATCCTTCTAAAGTCCAGGAGAATCACTACATCACTAGAGCCTTAGGGCTTTAGGGCTTTATATATTTCATAGTCCTAGGGATATATCTGCGTCAACCGATCAACTGCTATAATTAATATTCCCCGTGCTCAATATATGCTGAGGTTCTGTATATGGGGGATCCATACATAGTATATTCTGAATCGGTAGATGCTGTATTCACAATATCCCTCCCACAGACGATAAAATTCGGCATGGGCGTCCATAGAGAGGCTGGCTATGAGGCTAATAGGCTCGGAGTTAGAAGGGCCCTGCTAGTTGTTGGTAAGAGGCTCGTAGACTCTAGGATAGCCCGTAACGTCATATCCTCCCTCGAGTCCGAGGGTATAGAGGTTGAGGTGTTCAGCGGTGTGAGGATAGAGCCTGAGGATGAGGAGCTCATTGAGGGGTATAAGAGGATAAGGGATCTTAGGATCGATGGCTTCATAGCCCTTGGAGGGGGTTCAACAATAGATACAGCCAAGATCCTTGATCTCCTGTACAGCTATCCAGCCCCTCTAGAGGACTATATAAACAGGCCTATTGGAAAGGGCCTAGCGCCTCCAGGACCTCTAAAGCCCCTAATAGCGATCCCAACAACCGCTGGTACTGGGAGTGAGAGCACCTCTGTAGCTGTTCTAGATGTTAAGAGGCTCAGGGTTAAAACGGGGATAAGCAACCCAATGATAAGGCCCTCAGCAGCCCTCATAGATCCGATGACAACCCTCACCCTGCCCCCCATGGTAACAGCGTCATCAGGGCTTGATGTGCTGAACCACGCGATAGAATCATATACAGCTAGGCCCTACACGGCCAAACAGGCGTTGAAATCCCCAAGCGAGAGGCCCGTCTACTCGGGAGCAACACCTCTAGGGGATCTATTCGGGGAGAAGGCTATAGAGTGGGTTATAGAGTATCTTAGAAGGGCATATGCAGATCCCCTAGATATAGAGGCTAGATACTATATGATGCTTGCAGCAAGCATAGCCGGGATAGGCTTTGGACATGTCGGCGTTCATGTCCCCCACGCAATGGCATATCCAATAGCTGGTATGGTTAGGAACTACTATCCGGAGGACTATGACTTCGGATACCCAATAGCCCCCCATGGGATAGCAACGGCGATCCCAGCTGCGTATGCATTCAAACACCTATCGCCATATAACCGCGAGAAATTCGCGAGGGTCGCCGAGATCCTCACGGGGGAATATGTGGGGAGAGATCCAAAGGCTATAGGCGAGGCTATATTTGAGAGCTATATAGAGCTCCTAGAGGATCTAGGGGTTCCTACAAGCCTAAGGGAGCTGGGCTTCGGCAAAGAAGATCTAGAGGCGCTGTTAGATGGGACTTTAAAGCAGCAGAGACTTCTATCTATAGCGCCTAAGAATATAGGGAAGAAAGATCTTGAGAAGATCTTTATAGAGGCGTTAGGCTGAATATGTCTTGTGCACTAAATGTACTAGCAATCCATATTTAAGCTAGATTGTAAACTATCCTAGGGGGTTCCAGTGGTAGGTTGGAGACTAGCAGCAGTGCCGGTATTAACCACACTAATCACTATATCTATCATCTATGGCTTCATCTCAATAGCGAGTGCCCAGCAGTCCATAACAATCTCGATTCAGGAGGCTCCGAGGTCTCAGTGCCCATATATGGGTGGGACTCTTAAGATAGGGATCGGGAGTAAGCCGAATACCCTGAACTGGTTTGTGGCAGGATCTAGCTGGGAGATCCTGGTTCTCATGCCGATATATAATAGGCTGGTTAGATTCTACAACGGGACATTGGTTAATGAGGTTGCATCTAACATCGAGATGAGCTCAGATGGCAGAATATATACCATAAAGATCGTTGACGGAATCAGATTCCACGATGGAGCCCCGCTAACAGCTGATGATGTGGCCTTCACCATAAATATGCTTAAGAACTACTCCTGGGCATACTACTACGGCGTCTTCAGAAACGTTGATAGGGCGGAGGCTGTTGATAGGACGACCATTAAGGTCTATATGAAGAACATAGACGTGGGGTTTGTGGAGAATGCTCTCAGCGTTATGAATATAATGCCCAAGCATATTTGGGAGCCTAAATTCAGAGAGCTTGGAGATGGGGTTGCAAAGTATAGTCCAAGCCTCAAGGAGCTCGTTGGAAGCGGGCCCTTCATAGTAGTCGACTACCAGCCAGATCAGTATATAGTGTATAAGGCTAACGACAACTACTGGCAGGGTAGGCCGTGCATAGACCAGCTTGTAATGACCATAATAGGGGATTCAAGCGTGGCCCTCCTATCCCTTGAGAAAGGAGATATACAGACTTATTCGGGCTTCATAGGGCCTGAAACAGCTCCAAGAATACTGAGCAACCCAAGCCTAGCTATACATGTATATCAAAGCGATTTCTACTACCACTGGGGCTTGAATAACAATAAATGGCCCTTCAACATAACCCTATTCAGGAAAGCCCTAGCATATGCTGTGGATTATAACGCAATTATAGATACACTCCTAATGGGCTACGGGATCCAGGGAAGCCCTGGCTTTGTGCCTCCCTTTGGCGTCCATGCGAAGTGGTATAACCCGAACCTTAAATACTACACATATAACCTATCTAAGACAGCGGAGATCCTGGATCAGCTTGGCTTCAGAGACATCGATAAAGACGGATGGAGAGAGGCGCCAGACGGATCTAAGTTTAAGATGGAGATCTACCCTCCTAGCTATGACATTATAAGGGTGAGGGCCGCTGAGATCATAGCAGATAGCCTGGCTAAAATACCCGGCGGGGGGATCAAGGCGGAGGTGAGGGTTGTTGAGTGGGCAACGGCATGGTCACTTATAAGGGGTGGGCAGGTGGACACATGGCTCTTGGGCAGCGGTCCCGGAGTAGATATATCGTGGCTCCAGACCAGGTTCCACTCAAAAGGGTCTGCCAACTGGAATAGGTATTCAAACCCTGAGGTCGACAAACTAATAGATCAGCTGGTTAGGGAGCTAGATCCTGATAAGAGGAGGGAGATAGCGTGGAAGATCCAAGAGATCCTAGCTGACGAGGTCCCAGCTGTTAACCTATACTATAGAAAATTCGTAGTACCATATAGAGTGGATACCTTTGACGGATGGGTGAGGGTTGCTGACGATGATCTAGCTAACTGGTGGAACCTCAGATTCATATATCCAAAGACGGGGAGACCCGCACAGATCCAGGCGACGACCGTTACAGCTACAGCAGTTACGGAGATGATAACAACTGTGACCCCTACACAGCTGCCTCAAACACCGGCGCAAGCGTTGCCTCAACAAGCTGCTCCAGCACAGGCAGGTGGGTCAAGCACCCTCTTAATAGGATTGATAGCAGCTGTTGTTGTAATCGCTGCTGCAGCTGTAGCTGTCCTCCTCACTAGGAGGAGGCAGAGCTAGTTGTCAACAATATCATTTTTAGCTAGGAAATCCCTATCAGCCTTGGTAACGATCCTCGCAATAATTACTACTGTGTTTTTTCTTGTAAGGCTAACAGGAGATCCTTTTTCAGAGCTGGAGAACGATCCTAGAATATCTCCTGAAACACTTGTAGCCCTCAGGCATCTCTATGGAATGGATAGATCTTGGGTGGAGCAATATGTATATTATATATATAATATGTTTAGAGGGGAGATGGGGTATTCGGTGAAGTTCTCCCGACCCGTACTTGATGTAATCGTGGAGAGACTACCATATACACTGGCCCTACTAATACCGTCGATAACCCTCTCTAACTATATAGCATATAAACTAGGGGTTGAGATGGGCTATAGAAGGGGGTCTAGAGGGGATATAGCTATGCTAGCTATATCGAACTTCATGAGGGCAACACCGTATTTCTGGCTGGCTCTCGTCTTCCTCTATATATTCTCCGTCCAGCTAGGGGTTTTCCCACTCTATGGAGCTATAAGCCCTGGGAAGGAGTTCCCATCGCTAGAATGGTTTATAGATTATCTATGGCACTACACGGTCCCATTCCTAGTGCTTGTTGTGAGGGGTGTCTTCACATTCATGCTATATGTGAGGAACTCGGTAATAGATATACTGGGCGAGGACTTTGTTTCTGTAGCCAGGGCTAAGGGGCTCCCTGAGAAGGCTGTTAAAAGCGCCTACGTTGCTAGGAACGCTATGCTCCCAATGATAACGGTTATGGGTCTAAGATATGCCTTCATAATAGATGGCGCCATATTAACCGAGACTGTGTTCTCCTATCCAGGGACTGGGAGGCTCGTCTTCGAGGCAATTATTAACAGGGATTTCTGGCTTCTCCAGGGTGTTGTCCTCATACTATCTATAAGCGTCGTGTTAGCCAACCTAGTAGTGGATCTTCTCTATGCCATTCTAGACCCGAGGGTTAGGAGTTCAAGGTGAAAAATATGGCAGTGCTTAACTTGTTTAGAAAATCCCTAAGCGTAGTCACACCCAACAACGCCTCGAGAGCCGGGCTCATAATCATGGCTGGCTTCATATTGATCGCCGCTCTAGCAGACCTCATAGCCCCCTACAACCCATATGAAAGAGTCTCACAGCCCTTCCAACCGCCCAGCGAGGGACACTGGCTAGGAACAGATGATCTTGGGAGGGATATATTCTCACAGCTGATCTACTCAGCTAGGCTCTCGCTATTAATAGGGTTTATATCCGCTGTCGCAGCAACCATGATAGGAACCCTCCTAGGGCTCATAGCAGGATACTACGGGGGAAGGGCCGATGAGCTTTTGATGAGGTTCACAGACCTCTGGCTTGCCTTTCCAAACCTGCTCTTCACAATACTCCTAGTAGTTCTCTTCGCCCCACTGGCTGGGAACAGGCTCGTCCCCATAGTGATCGCTATAGCGATCGGTTCATGGCCTACCGCCGCTAGGCTCATAAGATCTGCTGTCATCTCTATTAAGCAGAGTCAATATATTGAGAGTGCAAGGGCCCTGGGAGCAAGCAACGCGAGGATCATATTCAAGCATATACTGCCGAACACATCCTCGCTAATAATAGTCGAGGTGATAACCCTAATGGGAAACGCGATGCTCACAGAGGCATCTCTAAGCTTCCTAGGCCTAGGAGATCCGAGGGCTATTAGCTGGGGTATGATGCTCCACTACGCATTGCTGAGAAACGCTATATACCTTGGAATGTGGTGGTGGTTCCTTCCGCCAGGGATAATGATCAGCCTAGCTGTGCTAGCTGTTATACTATTGGGCACAGGTTTGGAGGAATATTTCAACCCTAGGCTTAGGAGGAGGCTATGAAGACTAGATCCATGGTATCTTTTGCTCACCTACATCTCTACATGCTTAGATGATTTTTAGCTCTGCTCCACTAATATATAGCGGTGTCGGTTCTGGAGAAGATTGTTAAGATCCCCGAGGAGCTTTGGCCGAGGAGGGGTGGGTGGATCGGTAAGGTTATAAATATACTTAAGAAACCTGGGGATAGGGTTTCTAAGGGAGATCCTCTCGTTGAGGTTGAAATCGAGAAGGCCGTGCTTGTTATAGAATCCCCATATGACGGGGTTGTCAAGGAGATCCTCGTGCCGCCGGGAGGCTCTGTATCCCCTGGAAGTGGTGTTGTGAAGGTGGAGGTCTTTGGAGAAGGTTAGGCTGAGGGTCTCCCTCAACCAGAGATATTTGCAGCTCTTGAAGCTTGTTTCAAGCCTCGGGATAGCTACTGTGTGTGAAGGTGCTCTATGCCCCAACATATTTGAGTGCTGGGGAAGCGGCGTGGCTACCTTCATGATTATGGGCGACACATGTACCAGGGGCTGTAGATTCTGCTATGTCAAGAAGGGCGTGCCCCAACCCATAGATCCTCTGGAGCCATATAAGGTGGCTGAGGCCGTTAAAAGGCTCGGCCTTGACTATGTCACTATAACCTCTGTGGATAGAGACGACCTTCCAGACGGGGGTGCAGAGCACTTTGCAAGGACTATAAGGGCTATTAAGGATCTGAACCCCAGTGTGAGGGTTGAGGTGCTCATACCAGACTTCAGAGGAGATCTAGATGCCCTTAAAAAGGTTGTTGACGCTGACCCCGACGTGCTTGCCCATAATATAGAGACTGTTAGGAGGCTGACACCCCTAGCCAGGGACTGGAGGGCTGGCTACGATCAGAGCCTCAGAGTTCTTAGACAGGCTAAGATCTATAATCCGAGGCTCATCACGAAATCCTCCATATTGCTGGGTCTCGGAGAGACCTGGGATGAAGTTATAGAGGCTATGAGGGATCTTAGAGGGGCTGGGGTCGATATACTGGTGCTATCCCAGTATATGAGGCCGAGCCCCAAACATCTGCCAGTGGCTAGAGTCTATAAGATCGATGAGTTTAAAGAGCTGGAGGAGAAAGCCTATAAACTTGGATTCTCATATGTGGTGGCCCACCCACTTGCAAGAACCTCCTATAAGGCTAGGGAGGCGTATCTAGAGGCTTTTAAGAGGATAGCCGGTCATGCCCCACCTCAGAGTGGTTTTTGACGGTTCAAGAGACCCGCAGCTGAACATGGCTATAGATGAAGCTATGGCGAGGCTCAGAGGCGACGCTGACTACGACACCCTCAGGCTATATATGTGGCTCCCAAGCGGGGTGAGCATTGGTAGGAGGCAGAATGCCCTTGAGGTTGTCAATATAGATGAGATCAAGAGACTTGGGTATAAGCTTGTTAGGAGACCAACAGGAGGCGCTGCGCTTCTACACCCACAGGATCATGAGATAACCTATAGCATTGTTCTGAGCAATAGACACGAACTCTACAAGCTAGACGTCGCAAGATCAGCTGCTAAGATCGCTGAGGGCATAGCCATTGCTGTCAGAAGGCTTGGAGCCGATGCGGGGGTCAGGGGCTTGGGCGAGCCTGGCTCGAGCATGTACTGCTATGTGAATCAAGGATCTAGCGATGTATTGGTTGGGGGAAAGAAGATCTCAGGGAGCGCCCAGAGGAGGGATTGGGGAGCTCTCCTCCAACATGGAACCCTGATTCTAACCTATAGCCACGAGCTATTCACAAGGGTTATAAAGGTGGGGGAGGCAGAGGATCTAGAGGCTAGGGGCAAGGTGGCCGGGCTATGGGATATCATTGGTAGGCTAGAGATAAGCGATATCTATAGAGCACTTGCTGAGGGGTTTGCAGAAGCCCTTGGCTACAGAGACGTTGTATTCAGATCACTCGAGCCTAGGGAGATCTCTCTAGCCCTCTTACTATATAGGGAGAAATATTCTAGGGATGAGTGGAACATCTACGGCATAGATCCTTGGAGTGGGTAGAAGTGGATCTCATAATATATTCCGCCCACGAACCAGCTGTGAATGTAGCTCTAGACGAGGTCCTCCTCTCATCCGTTAGGAGGGGGTTCAGGGGGGGAGTTATAAGGATATGGATCAACTATCCATCGATAGTCATAGGATATACCCAGGGGCCGTGCGATGAAGCCAACTGCGAGGAGGCGGAGAGACTTGGGATACCTATCATCAGGAGGATCAGCGGTGGCGGGACAGTATACCACGATCTAGGGAATATAAATATATCCATAATATCACCTTCAAAAGGGCTAAAACCTTTGGACGAGGTATATAGAGAGGCAACAGGGGTTATAATAGCAGCGCTAGAGAGACTAGGGATCAAAGCATGGGTGGAGAATCACAGTGATGTGGTTGTGAAAGGCTATAAAGTCTCGGGAACAGCTGCTGCGATCAAGGACAGAGCCTATCTAGTACACTCAACGCTCCTAGTATCATCAAACATAGAGATCCTAAAAAGACTCATAAAACCCAGGCTAGACAGGGTAGCCAGAGGAGAGGTGACCCCGGCAAAGTATAACCCAAATAACCTCAGAGACATAGCAGGCATAAGCCTTAGAGAAGCGCTGGAGGCGATTATCAGCGAGATAGAGCGTAGATATAATCCTATAGAGAGGAGCGATCCAACCAAAAAGGAGATCGAAGAATCCAAGAACCTATCCTCTAAAAGAATCCCCTTATAGCCATAGACCCGCAGCCCCCCAGAAAAGGGTCGGAATCCCATAGAACAATACCTTTCTCCCCACGGCTTTGTTTTAATCTATTATATTCATAATCTTGATCTTGTCTGACCTCCTCCCCGCCCTTAGGAGGCGGTTAATTGGTTCCCCCCATCTATTCGCTTACATCCGTCATTTGGGGGGCAGTCGGGGGGGCAGAACTCCCCAGGATTTATTTTGATCCCAAGTGTTTTCAGAGCCCTCTTTCTAATGTTTAGCTTACCTATGATGTCTCTATCTGCTTCGAAGCCGCATCTAGGGCATTTTAATCTTCTATATCCGTTCTCGTCAAGCTTTGAATCGCATAGTGGGTATTCTGAGGATGTGCCCCTGGGATCCACTGTTGTAAGTGGTGCTCCGTGTTTCGTAGCCTGCCAATCTATCCATTTTCCTAGTCTAGTATATCCCATGATGATTAGTTTTGTTCTGTGGTTCTTAGGCAATTTCCTAAGGGATTCGACAAGCCCTGTGAGATCCTCTCTAGCCAATGCATATTGTAGCCTCATAGCTAGTCTAACCATCTTTAGTGATGATTTCTAGCCCAGTCCTCAAGAATGTTTCTAGCCTTCTAGTGATAGGATCTGATTCTATTCAGTATGGCTTTTCTCCTCCTCCAGGCTGGATATCTAGATGATGAACATCTCCTCTGCAGATTTTCGTCTAGGATCCTCCATTTATAGGCTCTATAAATAGCCGTGTCTATATCCTTGTTTATTTTGTCATCTCCATAGACTATCTTCCTCTCATTAACATCAACTGCTATGACATCTATTGGCTTATAATGCTTTGCTTGGGGATCCTCTTAGAGATCCAAAGGATCATCTTCCCCTCTTTATAGACGAGCCTTGCCTCTCTATTCTCGTACTCATCATACCTCCTATCCCAGCCGATGATCTTAAGCCTGATCCCTGGTGCAACAGCATGGTAAGCCTCCTACCCTTATAAGGGTTCCTCTCTAGGCCTTTGCATTTGCAACTGAATCCCTATAGCAGTTAAGAACAATCCTAGGTGGAAGTCCGAACCACTCTCTAAGCTCTCTGTAGAGCTCTCTATGAACCTCCTTGATAGTCTTCAGATTCAGATTTAGGATCTTGTTTATGGCACAGTTCAGGGCTATTCTATATCTTCTGAGGTGCTCTACAGCCTCTGGCCCGGGACTAACCCCCATGCCTATTGAAAGGGTTAGCAAACCCTCAACACCAGAAGCAATAGAGCCCCCAAAAACCAAATACAGAAAGCTAATAAGCCTTAGCCATCCCCGCCCTAAAGGGCGAGGCTTTCAGGTTGTAACGACTTAGACATCAGCAGCATATCCAGCTTGATAGCACGTGAGTCACGAACCTCATCCAAGCCCAGCGGCATGGGGCTCACCTTCCGGCTATCGCTTTCACCTCTTGGGGATAGTTTCTATACTTATGCATGGTTGGATAATAATTTATAGGTGTTTTTTAATTCTGCACCATCTAACCAATCCTTGAAGACTCCGATGGTTGTTAACGTCTTGATTCGATAGAATATTCAGATAATATGTTAGGAGAACTGCTCTGCATATAATTCTCTTCCATCGAGAAATCTTGGATCTATTTTTAAACTCGCTAGTTCAACACCAAATCTACATGTCGAATCGCATTTAAGGTATATTATAGCTTAAGCATGTTTCACTGCTTATGCGATGTTAATTAAATTTTGTGTTAGGACACATCTACTCGGGGATCTACATGTCTAAGCTCGATTTCGTCTCCATGGGGGAGGTTATGATACAGCTTAATAATGTAACTCCGGGGCCTTTGAGATATGCGAGGTATTTCGAGGTACATGTAGCTGGGTCTGAGGCGAATGTTATGGTTGGTTTGAGCAAGCTTGGATATAGAACTGGGTTTATAACGAGAGTGGGTAGCGATGAGTTTGGTGAGATGATCCTTAGAACTCTTAAGGGTGAAGGTGTCGATACAACCCATGTGAGGGTTATGAAGGATGCTCCGACTGGGATATATTTTGTGCAGAGACACTATCCAATACCAGGTAAATCCACGGTTTTCTACTATAGACATCTATCTGCGGCATCCTATATGGATGAGAGCGATGTAGACAAGGAATATATTGGGAGCTCTAGAGCCCTATTCCTCACAGGGATCACACCTGCTCTTAGCGAGAGCTGCTATAGAGCGTTTAGGAAAGCCCTAGAGGTTGCTAGATCCAGCGGTGTTGATATAATAATAGATACAAATATAAGATTAAAGCTCTGGAAAACACCTGAGAGGGCTAGGGAAGCCCTTCTACCCATGCTAAAAGATATAAAGATCCTGATCACAAACAAAGAGGATCTAGCAATTCTATTTCCAGAGACAAGCAATATTAGAGAGCATGTGAAGAAGCTCCTAGACCGAGGTATAGATATAGTTGTGGTTAAAAAGGGTGAGGAAGGGAGCGAGCTATACACAAGAGACGAGAAAGAAGTCATTGAAAAAGCAGTCAGCGTGCCAATCATAGAAGATGTAATAGGGGCCGGAGACGCCTTTGACGCGGCACTCCTAGCAAGCCTATACAGAGGCTTAGAACCCTCCCAAGCCCTGAAGTACGCAAACATAGCAGGAGCCCTAGTAGTAACTGTAAGAGGAGATATGGAAGCACAACCCACATGGGAAGTACTGGAGACAATGTTTAAATATCTAAGAGAAAAAATGGAATATATAAGGTAGAAATCGAAGAAATCAACGCTATAGCAGTATTTTTATTCAAGACAGAGTTATACATTGGGTTGTTTGGATTACAACCGAAAGCCTCGCCCCTAGGGCGGGGGTCAGATGGTATAGACACGGTTCATGTAGGGTTTATAGTTGAAAATCCCACCCTTTTAAGCTAGAGGATCTCAGAGTATGGGATGTTTTCAAAAATATGCTGCAAAGGGTAAGATTGAACACAGCAAGCACGTCTCTATGATATCGAACATGGATGGTATGTAGGTTAAAATAAATAAATTTAGTCCGCATATTCTCTGAGGTGAGCTAAAGTGGACTCAAAATATAGATTGGCCATAGTTGGGTATAGGTTTATGGAGAGGTGGCCCGATGCTGGTGAAATATTTAGGATCCTTCGGGATAGGGGGTGTGGGATAGATTTTCTGGATCTTCCGGTTGATATAGATCAGAGGAGTCTGGCTAAAGCTCTTGAGGGGTATGACTTTGTGATAACATCTACCAGACCCCATTATGGTAGGGAGTTCTTCATCTATAACCAAGATGTATGTGTGATTGCTAGGCATGGTATTGGATATGATAATGTAGATGTTGATGCAGCCTCCGAATACGGTGTCTATGTTATAAGGGTTCCCAACGCTGTTGAGAGGAACTCTGTTGCGGAGCACACTATAGCCCTTATGCTGGCGATTCTAAGGAAGATCCCGTGGGCTGATAGGGGTTTGAGGGAGGGCAGATATGGTGTTATACACTACTCATACGAGCTCTTTGAGGAGCTCTCAGCCCCAGGGGATCTCAGCGATATGGTTGTTGGTATTATTGGGCTTGGAAGTATAGGGTCTAGGGTTGCTGAGATCCTCGCCAGAGGCTTTGGATCTAAGGTGATAGCCTACGACCCATATATAGATCCTGAAAGGGCTAGGGCATTGGGTATCGAGCTTGTAACTAGCTTGGAGGAGATCTTCTTGAGAAGCGATATAGTAACGATCCACACACCCTTGACGAAGGAGACAAGGCGTATGATCAATAGGGAGGTGCTTTCAAAAGCAAAAAGGGGATTGATCCTTGTGAACACGGCTAGAGGTGAGGTGATAGATACAGAAGCACTTCTGTGGGCATTGAGAGAGGGCATAATAAGCTATGCAGGCCTGGACGTCTTCGAAGAAGAGCCCCTACCCAAGACACACCCGCTAATCGAGACCAACAACACAATCCTCACACCCCATATAGCAGCATTCGTGAGAACGACCCGGAGAAGAATGCTGGAATCAATTGTAAGAGGTATAGCAAACTACATAGACGGAAAACCCGTGGAGGAATACGCAGCAGTAGTTGCAAAACCAGCTAAACCTAGAAAGCCGAAAAGCCAAAGAGGATCAACCTAGAATCTTTAAAAACATTAAAAACATAGATTTAAATACCCATAGATAAACATTTATTCACTATTCTCACGCTGTGTTTTTAACACTATGTCTGAAACTTACTACTAGGCTCTGTGTCTAAGTATAAGGGTGAAGCTATCTAAACACCAGGCTATAGGCATAGATCATCAGCTCACATCCTCCTCATCACAGGTTATTACAAATTCGACAATAGGTTTAAATATCTGTGAATACTTATAAATGATTGGGTGTTAGAATGGTTGAGAGGTATTTAAGCACTAGGGAGTTTGCCAGGATACTTGGTGTTTCGAGAGTAACTGTGATTAAGTGGATTAAGACTGGTAAAATTGTGGCGTATGATGTTCATGGTAAATGGAGAATCCCATATACTGAGGTGGAGAGATTACTTAGAGGTGTTCAGAGGGTTGGACGTGTAGCGATATATGCTAGGGTTTCCTCGAATGCTCATAAAAGTGATTTGGAGAGGCAGGTCGAGGCTTTAAAGCTATGGGTCTCTAGGAATCTCCCTCACGCCGAGTATGTGGTTGTAACAGACATCGCCAGCGGGTTGAAGGAGGATAGAAGGGGTTTGATGAAGCTCATAGAAATGGCTAAGAGGCGGGAGGTGCAGGCGGTTGTAGTGGCATATAGGGATAGGCTGGCTAGATTTGGCTTTGAATACCTCAAAACACTGTTTAACACCCTCGGAGTTGACGTCTACATAGCGTTTCAAGAGGAGCAGAGAAACTATCTCCAAGAGCTCGTAGAAGACTTCAAAGAGATTGTGACATCATTCGCCTCTAAAATCTACGGCAAGGGGTCTAAGAAGTACGAAGAGGTGGTGAAATGCATTAGAGAAGCTGCTAAAGACTCTTACTAGAACTGTCCCTCTGGATTGCTATGCAAACAAATATGCTAGGAGAGCTCTTAGAGAGATTGAATCTGCCTACAGAGAGATGCTGGGTGAAATGGCTGACTACGCCTCAGATGGGAGCCCAGCGGCGTTGGGCTCGATCGGCTCCCATGAGGTGTGGGTGAAGCTGTGAACCCACACCAAGGCTCAACCCCGCTAATGGAGTTACAACTATTTACAAACACCATCAAGCACCGTTAGCGGAGAAACGCTAACATCGGTGACAGGATTGCTCATCATCTAAATAATGTTTTAGGCTATCGGCCCAATAAGATTCTAAGCATTTTTCAACTTCCATAGGTGCATGGACCGTTGGCCTAGTTATTGTTTTCAATCTCCAGTTACTTATAGATAGCATTGGCAAGGAAACGCTTAAAATGTGATTTTAACATAATATGATCTCCGACAGACATGGGCTGCTATAGATCCCTGGGGTTTGGGTTCTATTGGACTTAGTATTCGCCTGATTCTCTTCCCTTGTTTTCATCGCATCGGGCAACATTAAACCAGGAACAACTCATGAGGGGGTTCCCCTATCATGAATGATCTTCTTTGTCTCTACTACTAGATTCTCAATTATGGGCAGACTCACCTTAATGGCATTCATATCTAACGATGCTTCGTGAAAGCCCCATATATGTAGATTATATGCTACTGACCATCCATGCTGTATGATTGCTTTGTTGAGCAACATAGCAACCCTCCCCGCTGCTCCGGCCAGAACTTTCACCCACCATCTACCCTCTCTTAGCCTCATCAACCTCTGGTGCTCTAAGCTCTATTGCCAGGGCTTTTATACATTCCTCCGCAACCTTATATAGCTTCTCGCTTGCCTGCACAGGATCTCCTCGATCTATATATCTCCTGGCTTCGTCCAAGTATCTCTCAGCTAGCTCTATATGGATATCAGCCTCCTCTTCAGGGTCGATCCTCAGCTTCTTAACGATAGAATCTATGACTAGGGACTCTATATCATAGCCTCTCTTCATAGCCTCCTCTATAATCTTTTTAGGTAGATAGATCGTAGAGAATTCTTGACCATCCATTTAGATGTCAATCCCTTAATCGATATAGATGTAAACCCTATTAAAAGGTACTAGTGTCCTTAATATCGAGAGACCTTAGATCTGAATAGCATATATATTATGAGCCACATTACTAACTTTATCCACGTTATAAATAACAAGTAATCTCCGGATCTGCTAACCCCTTATCTTATTAGTACATATATCTTCTGATCCAGAGCGGTCTAAATGCTGAGAGAGCATAAACCCTTCTCACAACCTATGAGACCCGCCCTAAATTGTGAGAGCCATTAAATTGTTGGGTTACCGCCCAAATTATGGGCACAAGCTTCTTCATCACCTCTTCTTAGATCTGTGGGTTGATAGCTATGGTGTTTAGAAGCATCCATAGAGTATCCATAGAAGCTATAAGACTGAGAGTCATGGTCAAACCACCAAAGATATCTATTAGCCTCTGCAAAGGATTAGCTTGGTGCAATGCTGTGGAGAGGGTTGTTGATAGGAGGGTTGCTCCTTCTATGGGCGTTAGTGATCTTATTGAGCTCTATAGGGATATACATGGTTTTATGGCAGCCCATCTCTATAGAGGTTATGAAATTGTTGTTGAAATGGTGGAGAAATCGGATCTCAGGTTCCTATCATTCACAGGCAACCTCGTTTCAACAGGGCTGAGGGGGGTTTTGGCACAGCTTATAGATGAGGGCTTCTTCGACGTTGTTGTAACTACATGTGGTGCTGTTGATCATGATATAGCCAAATCCCTTGGAGGCGGTTATTACAAGGGTTTCTTTGAAGCAGATGATGAGGATCTATATAGTAGGGGGCTTCACAGGCTAGGGAATATATATGTAGAGCTTAGGGGTTATGGAGTTGCTGTTGAGAGGTTCACCCATGGGCTTGTTGATGAGCTAGTAATTATTAAAAGGGAGTGGCCTGTCTATGAGATCCTATGGAGGGCTGGTGAGAAGCTCTCTAGGGATCCTAACTCGATATTGGGTGCTGCATATAGGAGGAAGGTTCCAATTATAGTGCCTGGAATCGTTGATGGAGCCTTTGGCACAGCTCTATACACGAGATCAAAGATCTCTGGAATAAAAATAGATCTATTTGCGGATATGGATCTAATAGCCGAGAAGATCTTCAGATCGAGGGTAAGTGGGGCCCTAATAATAGGCGGGGGTATAAGCAAGCACCACACAATATGGTGGAACCAGTTTAAGGAAGGTCTTGACTATGTTGTATATATAACAACTGCTGTGGAGTGGGATGGATCTCTGAGTGGGGCGCACCCGAGAGAAGCTGTTAGCTGGGGTAAGGTCAAGCCGCAAGCAAAAAGAGCTGTGATCTATGGGGATGCAACGATACTACTACCCATACTAGCAGCGGGGCTTATAGAGACTATGAAGAAGAATCGACACTAACAACAATAAAATCGAGGTCTGTCAAGCGATCCACATATTATCGCTAAATATTTTTATCATAATTCTACCCCTCCGAGTATATAGTGATCCCCCTTTCAAAGGCACTTATATAGAAGTCCCTACCAGATCTGACAGCTTCCCACAGCTCCTCCTCAGTAACAAATCTACATCAACATCCCCTATACTATATATTGTGAATCTATCCATGTTAGTCTCTAGATTCCTAACAACAACCAGTAGATCTATATAGCTGAGGCCTCTAACAAACCCCCTCCGCTAGGGATCCTGCTAGGATTATTCTCAAGGGCCTATAACGGTTTACCAGCTCTCAACAAGCTTTTCGAGATCGTCTATGAGATCTCTTATACCATCTCTATTAAGGATCTTCCTCAACTGCCTTCTTAACATATTCCAACACCTCCCAGGCAATCTTGATGGCCTCCTCAGCATCTTCTCTGGAGTAGTGCTTATAAGGGGGTAGGGAGGGCCATGCGCTGGGATATCTAGTGGGTATATAGTATCTATCCAGCTTGCCAGCAGCCTTGGCAAGATCTTCTGGAATTCCGATCCTAGATGATATCTCTTCAAGAATAGCTTTAACACTATGTGTCCGCCAATATATTCCTGGCCTCTTGATTATAAGGGCTTTCAAACCCTTTTCAACAGCTTGGTAGGAGTAGAAACACGCTTTGCTCCACCTTCCAACCCTATATAGCTCCAAAGCAGCCTCAAGATCGTCTATAGCCTCTTCCAGCTAATCCCTATATCTCTCATAGCTCATCAGAAAAACCGTGGATCTTCCGCGAGCCCTACCTATATTATTAACAATATTTATAAATTTCTAAATAGCTTGCTGCTAGCTATGAATCACAAGCAATGTATTCATAGTATGAGGCTTATTAGCTGGTGTTGATACATTACTCAACCTTGAGGATCATCAGAGGGATCAAGTTCAATCACCACTCATGGTAGCGGGCTACAGTCATCATCATTATCTAAGAGGGCTTAGAGCTTTAAATGTTTATCCAAACCACTTATCAAGCCCCCTAGCAGATGATGCTTTTGAAAATGCCTTAGATAGTCTTACTAGGTTGTTCTCAACCCTCTCCCTCGAGAACTCATATTCCTCTACAAGCATCTCTATAACCTTCTCTCTATCTGGGGGTCTCCACTCTAGCTTAGGAACATCTGCTACTGGGGGGTTTAGGAATATGTTTTTGATCTCCTTGGGATCTGTTGGGAACCTAGCCCCTGGGAGGACTTTTAGAGCTTTTTCAAGCCCTCCATAGCTTTTGATCAGTGTATATGCTTTCTTAGGGCCTATTCCCTCCACGCCATCTGGGTTATAGTCGGTTCCTATCAGTATTGCTATGTCGATCAGCTGTTCCCTAGATATTTCGAGGGACTTTAATACTGTGTTGAGATCTAACAGCTCTGGCTTGAGCTCTACATATACATCCTTCCCAGGCATCTTCCTCCTACCGCTAATCGTGAGATTTCTAATAAGCCTCGGGCTTCCAAATAGAAGGGAGTCGTAGTCCTGGCTCGCGCTAGCCCATGCAACGCCCTTGATAACCATGTAGGCTGCCTGGGCCTCGCCCTCGGAGGGTGCTTGAACCCATGGGATGCCCATATATTCTAACAGCTTTTTAGAGGCTTCAACCATCTCGCTGGTAAGCCTAGATGTTGCCTGCGCATATTTCCTCATCTCCTCCTCATCCCCCCTCTCCCTAGCGATTCTAAGCCTCTCCTCAGCCTTCTGCTTAGCAATACTCCTCCTATCTATCTCGGCGCTCTTAAGCTCCGGAGGCTTCCCATCGAAGACATAGACAGGCTTGATACCGGCCTCAACTAGATTTATGGTTCTGTAGAAGAGGCCTGAGAGATGGCTTGTAACCCTTCCCCTGCTATCCATCAGGGGCGTGCCATCCTGCTGTCTAATTGCTGAGAGGAATTGGTAGAGGGCGTTATAAGCGTCTATAGCAATTACCTTTCCAGAGAGCTCTCTAAGATCATTTATATATCTTATAGCCTTCTCAGGGATTAGCTCCTTGAGATCTACACCCAAAGCTCCACCAAATATAAATTAGACAGGAAATATATAGAGCCACAGATGTAGATCGATAGCGTGTGAGATGCGGGCGAGCCCCTTTTACCCTTCCATTCCATTCAATTCTATGGGGCTATATCGTGCCAAGGCTTAGGTGGAGCCTCAGAGAACTCTTAATAGGAAGGGAGGCGATCCCTGTGCCAGGCGTCTATGCACCATCAGTAGCAATGCTTGCAGAGAGACTAGGATTCAAAGCGGTCTATCTAAGCGGTGCCGCCCTCACAGGCCTTCTAGGCCTACCAGATCTGGGGGTTATAACCCTTTCAGAGGTGGCTATGTTTACAAGATATATAGCTGATAAGATCACGATCCCGTTGATCGTTGATGCGGACACAGGCTTTGGAGAAGCCATAAATGTTGCTAGAGCTGTGAGGGTTCTAGAGGATTCAGGAGCATCGGCAATCCAGATAGAGGACCAGGTTCTACCAAAGAAATGCGGGCACCTATCGGGCAAGGAGGTGGTTCCGGCAGAAGAGATGGTTAAGAAGATAGTCATGGCTGTTGAGAGCAGAAGGAGCGATGAATTCCTAATAATAGCTAGGACAGATGCTAGGGGGGTTACAGGGCTTGAGGACGCAATAGAGAGGGCGAAGACCTATGTTGAAGCAGGGGCAGACATAATATTTCCAGAGGCTCTCGAAAGCGCTGAGGAGTTCAAGAGGTTTGCCCAGGAGGTCAGAGCACCCCTCATGGCTAATATGACAGAGTTCGGCAGATCCCCCCTTCTAAGCCTAAAAGAGTTGGAGGAGATGGGGTACAAGCTAGTGATATTCCCTGCAACAACTTTCAGAGCAAGCATGATGGCATCCAAGAAGATCCTCGAGATTATAAGAGACAAAGGAACGCAGAGGGATAGCCTAGATATGCTCATGACAAGGGCAGAGTTCTACAATCTAATAGACTACTATAGATATGAGGAAGAGGATAAAAGGGTTGACACAAAGGCCAGAGAGATTGTCAAACGCGTGAAACCCTCTTCATAGATATTTTACAATTATATCCACTTTTCTCAGATATGGATTTTTTAAATTCTCTTAGATCCAGAGAAAAATTATTAAATGCTAGTTATGATGTAGAAGTGCTAAAATATAGCTAGCTAAATCTGACCTCCTCCCCGCCCTTAAGGGCTGGTTTTCCAACCCCTTACAGGTGGTTCATAGGTTCCCACATCTATTCGGGTTTACATCTGTCATTTGAGGGCTGTAACATATAACTTGATCCTTTTGGGCGAGACTGGGAATTAATGATGTGTGGGTAAACGAAATGATCATAGGTGGTTATATAGGTGAATTAATCATAGGAGGTGCATAAGGGTTAGGATCGATGTCCCTGAGCTCGCTATGGCTCCACATCTAACATTTTAAACCCCTTAGGAATATAATGCGGGTTTAGCAATCTTGGGTATAAGTCTGGAGAGATTCATAGAGATATCGAAACAGCTATATGAGAGATCTTTAAGTCTAGGAATACCAGCTATTTCATATGAAGATGGACTAGTGCTGGCCTCGCTAGCCTTCATATATTGTGCTGCTAATAGCACTGTAAGAGCTGTAGATGCTGGTGCTGGCATAGGCTACTCAACGATATTCCTAGCCTATGGCATGGGCCAGAGGTGTAGGGGGAAACTCATAGCAATTGAGAATAGGGAAGAGAGGTTTGACGAGCTCATGTCAAACCTGCCCTTGCTAAGAGAGATAGCAGGAGATGGGATCGAGATCGAGATTAAATATGGAGATGCGCTAGAATATCTCAAAGGCATTGAAGACGGATCCCTGGATCTGACCTTCGTAGATATAGAGAAGGGCAGCTATCCACAAGCGTTGAGACTACTCAGAAAAAAGCTTAGAAAGGGAGGCATAGCTATATTCCACAATGCCATATCGCCTAAACCCCCCAAGGAATTCTTCGAGATTGCAGATAGAGAATATATTAGCACTATAATCCCGAGCTGGGCGGGAATACTCCTGGCATATAATTTATAGCCATATATGTGATCTCTCTATACACTGCGTTAAGCGTCTATAGCCAGCTTCGCTGGGAGCAATCGATCATTTAGCTATAAATACTTCACAGAGCACCGGAGAATATGGGATAACGCCTTAAAACCTCCAGATATGTTTAATTACATAATTAATATTAAATAACACTAGGCCTATCCCTTGTTACAGTATAGTAATACTTTTCATAACATTCTGACCTCCTCCACGCCCTAAAGGGCGAGGCATTCAGGTTGTAAATGCTATAGTCTCTGGTAACAATAACCTAGAGACTATTAATGAGGGTTATTCTGTTTCTAAGGTTTATTAGCGGTTTTCCTATAGAGCTCCGAAATGCTGGTTGAGACCCGAGAGGGGCTCACATGCGATCCATAAACTAAGATGTGGGGGTTTCCCCACAGTTATTAACCTGAGAAATCGCTGAGGGTGGATCTGCGGGTTGGGATCACCCAAAGCGGTGGATGCAGATGATGTGGCGGGGCGATGAAAATCCTGCTCGATGAGATGAAGTCAAGGGAAGAGGGCTTGATCAAAAGTATCAAGTCCTATGAAGCCTGAACCCCGCAGGTCTCCTCCTCACCCTTAAAGGATGGGGGCTTCTGATTGTAAAAAATCTCCTATTTAGGCGAAGCATGTACTTATAGGAGTTGTTTGATGATTAATAATGGTGCTGTGGATGCCGCTGAAGGAGAGAGACTTTGTTTTGGTAGAATATACTGTGAGGGTAAAGGATACGGGCGAGGTGATCGAGACCACTAGCGAGGAAGTTGCCAAGAGCAGCGGGATCTATAGGGAGGGCGATGTGTATGGGCCTAAGCTCATGATAATAGGTGAGGGTAGGTATGTCAGGGGTTTTGAGGAGGCTGTAACCTCCTCAGAAGTTGGTGAGGAGAAAACAGTTGAGGTGGAGCCTTCGAAGGCATATGGCGATAGAGATCCCAATAAAGTTAAGATCCTCAGCCTGAGGGAGCTAGCCAAGCTCAACATAGTGCCTGAGCCTGGGAAGGCGATAGAGATAGGTGGGGCTGTGGGCATTGTTAAGAGCATATCTGGGGGAAGAGTTGTTGTTGACTTCAACCACCCACTCTCTGGGAAGACCCTGGTGTTCACTTATAAGGTTGTGAAGAGGCTTGAGGATCCTGTGGAGAAGATTAAATACCTCATGCTCAGAAGATCTAGAAGGCTTTCGGCTGAAAAGCTTGTGGTGAGGATCTCCCAGGACATGCTAAAAGTCGAGATCGAGACTCCTGAGGAGGTTATACTCGCCGAGGATCTACAGATATTCAAGAGAACAGTGGCCGAAGAAATATTCAGATACTTCCCAGAGGTGAAGCAGGTGGTCTTTATAGACAACTTCTTCAGACCCCAATAGAACGTTAAAAGCGTGGTGTTTATTAAAGAAGATAGGGGTTTTCAAAGGCTCCTCGAAGCCCTCAACAGAGTTTCTAAGAGTTATGAGAGAACATCTGAGATACTCACCCTGGGTCTTGAGAGTAGGTTCAGAGGAGAGGCTATATCACGGATAGAGCTGGGAAGAATCCTAGATGTAGGATCAGGAACAGGTGTGATGGTCAGACAGATCCTTAAGAGCTATAGGGAGGCATATGTGGTTGCCCTTGAACCGCTCCCAGGGTTTCTAGCGATTTTAAAAGGGGTTTTAGAGAGTCCTCAAGCCGATGTTGTTCAGGGGTATATAGAGTATATGCCATTCAGAGATAAGGCATTTGATACCGTGATAGCTGGTTTTATGCTTAGAGATGTGATGGATCTCGGAAGATCTGTTTCCATGATGGCTAGGGCAAGCAGAAAAGCTGTTGTAATCCTCGACTTCTGGAGACCAAACAGTGTCCTGACCCTTTTAATCGAGGTTATATATATGTTCTTCATAATGGGTTTAGTTGCAGCTATATCGCCTAGGGATGTTAGGGGTTATATGGAGATGATAAGAACCGTCTTTAGAGTACCTAGGATCGGGGGGCTCATGAGGCTTTTAAAGAGACTGGGGAGGTTTAGGGTTAGATGTTGGGCTCTATGCATACTCTTCGTAGCCAGGATAGATATATGCTCTAGTATCTAGCAAGGGTTACAAATAGTTACACAAGGCTTATTAGAAATATAGAAACTTGGCTGGAGGGATAATGGTTATAGCTATCCAGAGAGCCAGGGTCGCGCCTCTCTTCATAATAGCCTTTCTATCCCTCGTAGATACATCCTTTATATCACCTGTGATCTCCTCGTATACCAAGAGCCTTGGGGGAGGAGACTTTGAGGCTGGGCTGGTAACAGCTTTGTACTCCATAGTGGCTATACCAGCTACGATTGTTATGGGCTATGCCATAGATAGAATCGGTAGGAGAAAGATCCTCATACCCCTTTTCATAGGCGACACATTCTCACTCTACATGTACAGCCTAGCATCTAATGTGCAGCAGCTGATGATAGCAAGGGCTCTACACGCTATATTCGACGCAGGGGTCTTCCCAGCCTCTATATCTATATTCAGGGAAGCCATTGCTGAGAAGAGGGTTGGAAGGTATATGGGGTTATACTGGCTCTTCATCTCCCTAGCAATTATAGTTGGGTCATCCACCTCCCATGCCATGGTTCTGAGAGTTGGTTATAAACCTATTTTCCAGCTCCTAGCAATTCTAATGCTGATCGGATTTGCATCGTCTATAGTTGCTAGGGAGCTCTATGTGCCACCAGCTAGAAGGGGCTCTATAAGCTTCTCACAGCTTAGAGGTCTATGGGGGAAGCTGATCCCGGCATACCTATCAGCCTTTATCCTCTACATGGGGATAGGGGCAATAACAGGGTCTCTATCGCCAAACCTAATCAAATACCTTGGATTCACAGATAGGGCGGGGGCTGCGGCGACAGCAGCTTTCATGATGATCTCAACTGCAGTAGCCCTGCCATCAAACATGCTCGCCGGATATCTCATAGAGAGGAGGGGTAGGCAGCAAGTGCTGGTGGTGGGGGGGATCCTCTTCGCATCTTCAATGGCTATTCTAAGTGTGAACCTATCTGACTTTGCTAGACATGTCTCTGCATTACTTAACGGTATAGCCCTCGCCATGATTCTAGTCTCATCATCAGAGATAGCCGTGGATGTCCCAGCACCTGCGAGGGGTACTAGCTCTGCCATATATAGCTCGATGCTCCTAGTAGGGGTTGCAGTTGGAGCCCCGCTTGCTGGTTATCTAACGGAAAGGGTTTCCATATCCCTAGAAGGATCCACAGTATATGCCTCATTCCTAACCCCAGCACTATTGTCAACAGCACTCGCAGCACTGCTGGTAATGTATAAGCCAAGGAAGTGAACATAGGCAAGGTATCAACCCAATATGGAAAAATATATCTATAAAAATTCCATTATTTCCTCACCTCTCACATAGCATTATAGAACACCCTGGACTAAAGATTCACTCGCACCACATTCTTATACATTTTTCCTTGAGAGGTTTTTCACCCACAAGACCTTATAACCAAAGTCCTAGCTCTTTAGAGTAGAGAGAGCCTAGACCGATCTGTAGGGCTCCATTTTTAGCTAGCGACACGAAGTAACAACTTAAAAGTGCCAACAAAGTAGTCATATAGGTAGTTCTTATGAATATATCTTCCACAAGTGGGGGGTTTTCGGAGATCTGTAGTTATCCTTATATGGATAGCCCTTTATATCATTGTCTCCGCAATTTTTAACGGATTTCTAATACCCTTTTTTGGGAATATTGGCGTTGATATCTCTGCATATACAGAGTATATAAATATAGGCTTTGCTCTAATCTTCGGCTATATGATCGTTAGATCTGTTGCTAACACTATATATTGGTCGACGAGGGTTAGATATGATCATCCACAGGCTGCGGCTGTTAGAAGCATAATCCAGATAGTCGGTATAGGGGCTCTCCTAGCGGGGATAGCGGGTGGAGTTGCGGGTGGAGCCGCAGGGGTAGCCCTCGGCGGCTTTATAGGGATTGTAGTTGGCTTTGCTTCACAGCAGATCCTTGGGCAGGCTGTTGCAGGGGTATTCATACTGATCGTCAGACCCGTTAGAGTAGGAGATGAGGTCACAAAAGCAGGAGAAACAGGGAGGATTGAAGATATAACATCGCTATTCATTATAATCCAGAAGAGTGATGGCACGGTGGTGCTTGTACCTAATAACATGGCAATAGGATCGATCTAAGATATATATTATAAAAAGATACGAATCTACAAAGGCTTAGATACACATAGATCGTGATTGGATGTGATAGATAGAATGGATCCTCTGCTATGATGCTGTACCGATCTTCTCCCTGCCTTGAAGGACTAGTGGTCCACCCCTTATAGGCGGTTCATTGGTTCCCCCCATCTATTCGGATTTACATCTGTCATCTGGAAGGCTGTGGGAGAGCTAACTCGCCCAGGAACTCATCATCTCGGGGTTCAAAAAATCAAGTAGTTGGAAAATTGAAAATCTCTATATTACCGTCCCTGCCTTAAAGGGCCGAGGCTTTCAGTTGTAAATTCTTCTCAGATACAAGAATATAGAGGAATAGCTGTGAGTGATAAAGATCTCTGCGGTCTATATAGAAAGATCATAGAAGATCTTAGGAGGATCTTGCAGACCCCAGGCTATATAGATAAGAGGGGTAGGCTTACCTCAGAGGGCAGAGCTTATATAGCGACAATAGCAAGGTATATGGCTAGAAACAGGCTGGGATGCCTAGAGATCCTCTGGGAGCTGAGGGATAGACTGGATAAGATAGAAAGTCTCTATCAATGTATCCAGAATCACATAGAGGAGTGTGAAGAGGAGGTCTAGTAGCTTCCCTGAGCCGGCTATAACATCGGTTGTGGCTAAGCTTCTACTCTTCTTATGAATCTATGAATTATGAATATTGATTATTATATTTTATGAGTGGGGGTACTCTCTGACCTCCTCCCCGCCCTGAAGGGCTGGTTTTCCAGCCCCTTACAGGCGGTTCATTGGTTCCCCCCATCTATTCGGGGCTATATCTCTCATTTGAGGGGCAGAACTCCCCCAGGAGCCCATCATCCCGGGCTCCAAAGCATTATTCTAACAAGGCTTGTAAGCCTTAGCCATCCCCGCCCTAAAGGGCGAGGCTTTCAGGTTGTAACATCGTACCCCCTTCTCTGCAGAGCTATGGATTCTCAAGACTTTTTACATGCACATCCCTTTAATCATATAACCCTTTTACAATATAAATGCTGAATACATATATTAGCTCCAGCTACCTATAGATCGGGGTTTCCATGGGTGTAGCTGCTGTCTCGTGGAGCGGTGGGAAAGACTCATATCTCGCAATGCATATAGCCTATGAAAAGGGTTATAGGCCTCTCTATGCTATCCACATGTTTGTAGAGAATAGAATCTCGTATCACGGCCCTCCATGGCTTCTAATGTCCCAGATAGCCTCTACAGGATTAACAGGGGTCTTCGCTAGAACCACCTGGGAGGATTATGAGAAGGACTTTAAAGAGATTCTAAGGAGGTTAAGGAGTCTAGGTGTTGAGGAGATGATATTCGGAGACATCTATATCGAAGGGCATAGACGATGGGTTGAGAGGGTGTGTAGAGAAGTTGATATAGATGCTGTAGAACCTCTCTGGGGTTCTGATAGCTATAGCGTTGCCATGAAAGCCCTAGACCTTGGCGTGAAGGCTCTAATTATAAGGGCCTACGATAGAGAGCCCCTCTCAAAGTATGTGGGCAGGATCCTCGATGCAGATGCTATAGAGGATTTCGAGAAAAACGGCATAGACCCCGCGGGGGAGCATGGCGAGTACCACACAGTGGTTATAGATGCCCCCCTCTATAGATATAGGCTAGAGATCCTCGATGGAAGGTTTGAGAGCATAGAGGATAGATTTGGGGATAAAATATATAGGTATAGGGTTTTCATCCCAACAAAATATAGATTTATCCCAAAGAGACTAGGCGGCCTTGAACATCAGTAGCCGATATATTACAACCCAAAGCCTCGTCCTTCAGGGCGGGGGAGGAGGTCATATATAACAGCTTAAACGTTTGGAAAACCCATAGCTTCTCTAGACGTTTTGATGATCTATATAGCTTGGTATGGATCCACCTACTATGGTTGGGTTTGCGCTGGATATGATCACCTCTATAGACGGGATCAATATATTAGAGAGGATTAGGCTTGGAAACCGATAAGGACAATTAATATATTCCATATATATATGAAAAATCATATCGCAGAAATCATAACACTCTAAACATTTTGCACTACAGTATTATTAGTTCTAGATCTTTGTAAAAAAATTTTTAGGCTTTGGAGTATATAATATAGAGGGGCTGTTATTTCATCTAATATAATCTGTGACGGGGTGATCATGGTTGCACATCAAGATCCTCAGGAACTCTGGCTACGCGGTGAAGGCTGCTATAATAGCCTCTATAGTATCGGTGGTATTTGCTCTTGGAGAACTCCTAGCTATATCTATGCTTGGATATTCAAGCATACTTATGGCGGATATGATCCACAGTTTTCTAGACGCTATTATGAGTCTTACAGCAGCCCTCTCAATATATATAGCTGTTAGGGGTAGGAGATCCCCTAGATTCCCCTGGGGTCTCTATAAGGCTGAGAGTCTTGCGTCCCTCTTCATAGTCTCTATCACCCTTTTCTTCATAGCCGAGACGCTTTACCATGGCATTGTGGAGCCTGTGAGAACACCTATATATGCGATTCCCATACTTATTCTGGGGTTTACGGCATCTTATAGCATATATAGATATGAATCTCTGTGGGCCCGCAGATCCATGTCTTCCTCTCTCATTTCTGACGCCATGCATGCTAGATCTGACGCGTATTTAACCCTTTCAACGCTAGCAGGTGTTGCTATAGAGCAGATCACAAGCAGCGCGATCCCACAGATAATTGTCCTAATCTTAATAACTGGCTATGTTGTCAAAGACTCCATATATATAGCTAAGGAATCTATTTTATCGCTTCTAGATGCGACACCGCCTAGGGAGAGGGTAGAGGATCTAGTTAGGCTGGCTAAAACATACTCAGGACTTGAAGTCTCGAAAGCAATGCTGAAGAGAGCGGGATCATTCATAACAGGAGTCATAGTCCTAGAGGCAGAGCCCAACCTAACAATTGGAGAGGCTCAGAGAATGGCTAATAAAGTAAGGAGAAAAATATACCGCGTAAGACCAGATGTGGTGAATCTAGTAGTAGTTATAAAGCCCAAAGAGGAGGTAAAAGCATATGCAATAGATATGGGGGATAAAAGAAGTAGAGAAGCAATAATAGCCAGAAACCCCCCACATAGAGGAGCTAATAAGTAAGATCACTAACACTATAGATAGCCCTCTAACAATAATTAGTTGAATAGTATAGAGATATCAATGAAGATTAACGGTTATACATATAGAGTAGATCCCCATGAGATTAGCAAGAACTACCCAGTCGAGCTAGGGATTGTTGGGGATGCAAAGGCCTCTTTAGAGATGCTCTATAAAGCCCTAGTAGAGCTGGCTCTCAACGCTTTCCTAGATATTCTCAGAAGCGCTACTGGAAACCTGTGGATCCTCTTTCTATGCGTTGCAAAAATCGCGGGGATTTCCATACTGTATATCCCTATCACCTCTGCCTCGAAACCCTTTTCAGATGATATGGTCTTTATAAGCTCTAGGGACTCCTCGTTGTACTTATGTATCGAGTATATAGTGTCTGATGCCTCCATAGCTGTTCTTAGAAAAACTAAGTCAGCCCCTCTCCTGTGGACGCCGAATGGTGGATTCATAACCACCAGCCCCAGTTTTCTAGGAGATCCTCTATAGAGATCCCAGCATATGGGTTCAACCCTATCCCCTAGACCTAGCCTCCTCAGATTTGCCAGCGCATCTTCTAGATCTCTGCATGATATATCTATGCAGAGAACCTCTTCAACCCCTATAAGTGCTAGGGCCGCTGCTATCCTCCCACTTCCACATCCAAGGTCTGATGCAAGCTTCTCTATATCGCCCCTCATCAATGCTGTGAATACCATCTCTGCTACTAGCCATGATGGTGTCGGGTATTGCTCTAGATCTTTTCTAGGGTTTCTAAACCCTGGGATCCTCTCTATAGCTAGCTCTAGATCTTTCTTCCTTATCCTTAAAAGCTTCTCTTCCCCCATCAAGCCCCTAGATCTTCACTCCACCTCTGCTCATGAGCCCTTATAACCCTCTCAACATTCTCCCAACCCAGCTTTCTAAGATCATTGTCCCCCATCCCCATCTCAGCCAGTCTCTCAAATAGCCTCTGTATCTTGGATATATCTTCAAGCCCCTCCGGCGTTCTCTCTATTCCGAAATAGTCTGTGCCTATAGCTAGAATATCTGATCCGAATCTCCTCCAAACCTCTATGATATGTCTAGCCAGGCTATCTATAGAGGGCTTCTCACCTATCGTCGAGGTTATCATTGTGAAACCCACAACGCCTCCAACCCTTTTTATACCCTCTAGGATCTCGTCATCCACGTTCCTCATATGCCTATGGATAGCCGCGTAGTTAGAGTGGCTAGCTATAACCGGTAGCTTCGACGCTGAGAGCACATCGAGAGCCGTTCTCCTACCTGTATGGGATATATCTAATATGATTCCAAGGTTGTTGGCTATCCTCACAAGCTCCTCACCCTCCTCTGTTAAGCCATAGTCCTTCTTAGATCTACATGAAGATGCATATCTATTATCATAGTTCCACGTTATGGTTACGCTTCTAACCCCGAGGAGCCACAATATCTCTAGATCTTCGAGCCTGGATATGGGATCAGCACCCTCCAGGCTAATCAGGATCCCTATCTTATCGCTTCTAACAAGCCTGTCTAGATCGCCTGGCCTGGAGATAAGGGCAAGCCTATCTCTATATCTTTTAACAAGGCTTCTATAGATTGAAATATGCTCTACAACATCATCGAGAGACCCTAGAATAGGCACTGTAGAGCCGTGCCAAGAACCGTAGAGTCTCTCGAGCTTCTCAAGGATAGCAGGGCTCCAAAACTCTCTCCCAGGAAAGATGGCTCCGAAGACCAGCTTGACTCCTCCAGCAAGGTATTTAGGTATATCCCCATGCCTGCCGGGCATGTCTCTATCAAAGGTAATAGCTAGATCCTTACTAGCCTTAGGATCAAAACCCCCAGTCTTAATAGCATATGATATATCCTGATGCATGTCAGCCACGAGATATCTAGCCAAGAAAACCACCAATACAACATATACCCGGATAAAATATATTAGCCCTCCACATTAGGCTCAGCTTTCGAAGAGTCTCTGATAGGGTGTACTCTATATGGAATAGCCTTATCTGGGTAGTATCTTCTTTATATCGTCTATGAGCTCCGAAACCTTATCCATTTCAAGGCTCAGCTGCTCGATATCGAGTATTCCTTCGTAGAACGCTTCTCCATGGAGGACCCTCTATCTAGCCATATACCAATCTAGAAGCCCCAGCCTCCTTATATTCTCGTCTGCCTTTTCGAGATCCATAAGCATCTTCCTCCTCTCAAAGTGACTTACAGGGATCTTGCGGATCTGCTGAGGAGCAGCGCATTGATAGCCTGAACAACAGCATAAGCTTTCTCAGCAGAGTCTCTAATACCCACGACATCTCTCTTGCTAACGGCTGAAGAGATCTCCTCCCTAGCTCTTCTATAGAAATCCTCTGCGAACCCTGTCAACAAATCTGCCACATCAATAGATGCCATCAACGTCTCTAAAAGCGATAAAGATTCCAAGCTATTATGTTCACAGCGACTATAATGTTCCACACAGTTTCCAGTGTTTTTATTCCAAGATGTTTATAGGCCTTCGATAAGCACAGCGGGAAAAGACTATATCTAGGGCTGATCTCCCCCTCGCCTTGAAAGGGTTGGAAGTTTCCACATCCCTACCCCTTTCATCGGCGACTTATAGATCTATTTGAGTTTACAACTGAAAGCCCCGCCTCTATAGGAGGGGTCAGATCCTGAAGGCTTTGTCTTTTTAAAGCAGGGTAGGAGGGCTTAGACTTATAATTAGGGCTACTTATATTCCTTGGTGCCTGTAGGTCGTCATGCTTAGAAAGCTGGGAAGCGCTAGATCTAGGCTTTTCAGGATAGCTCTCTCCTTCTTCCTTAGAATTGCACACCCCGTTATGGGTCTCGTCTATAGGGTCTACGAGGCTAACCTTGAGGAGCAGGTTTTGAGTGGGCCTATACCGAGGCATGTTGCTATAATACCTGATGGTAATAGGAGGTGGGCTCTTCTCCAGGGTCTGCCCAAGTATGTTGGTCATGAGAGTGGTTATAGGAAGATGAAGGAGGTTTTGAGATGGCTACATGATCTCGGGGTGAAGATAGTCACTATCTATGCCATGTCATATGAGAACTGTGTTAAAAGGTCTGAGGATGAGAGGGAGAGGCTATATTCTCTCATAGAGAGGGGGCTAAGAGAGCTTCTAGACGAGGCTTTGAGGAGGGGTGTGAGGATAAGGGTTACTGGGAGGCTAGAGCTTGTTCCAGAGAGTCTTGGGAGGATAGCTAGGGAGGCCGAGATCAGAACTTCCGGCAATAGTGAGAGGGTTGTGAATATAGCTCTATGCTACGGCGGTAGGCAGGAGATCATAGATGCTATTAGAAGGATAGCTAGGGATGCTAGGGAGGGGAGGATAGATCCTGAGGAGATCACTGAGGAATCCTTTATGAGGTATCTAGAGATAAACCACGAACCAGATCTAGTTATAAGGACCTCGGGAGAGCTCAGGATCAGCAATTTCCTCCTATGGCAAACAGCGTATTCAGAGCTATACTTCTGCGAGGCCTACTGGCCTGAGTTCAGGAGGATAGATCTTCTCAGGGCTATCAGATCCTATCAGCTTAGGGAGAGGAGGTTCGGCTCATAGCGGTTGAGACCCCCTTATAAGGATCCTAAACCTCCTGGCATCGTCCCACATATATACATTGTTGAAGAGAACATACGTCTCTGGAAAACCAAGGGCGTCTATCCTCTCCTTTAGCCTCTTCAAATCCTCATCCGTATATCTATATCTATAGTTAACCTCGCCACCTCCGAGCCCGTGGAGCCTTGTATATAGGATCTCTCCACGGGATCTGCAGGGATCCCTTCTTAGGAGATCAACGACGTGGATCACCCCTATATCTGCTAAGAGACCGCATAGAGCCTCAACATTGGATCCCTCATTCCAGCTCCCCCTAGCCTCCCACCCAATTATAAAACCCCTACCCACTATGGAGGAGAAGAAATCCCTAATCCATCTCAGTGCTTCAGGGCTATAGCCGAAGGAGGGGGGTGTCTGGAAAACCACAAACCTAGCCCCCAACTCCCACGCGAAATCCTCGACAACCTCCCAGGCATCCATATTAGCCTTTGTAGGCTTTAGAAAGCCATACTCGCTTGGATCTCCCTCAAGCCTCCTCTTAAGCCTCCTCATAGTAGGGCTGGAAAGACTATGGGTAATAACCTGCCAGGCCTTAACACTAAACACAAATCCCTCAGGAGCCTCACCCCTGAGCCTCCTAGCCCTCTCAACAGGGGGAGGATCATAGAATGTCTCCTGAATCTCCACAATATCGAAGCTCCTAAACACCTCACCTCTAGACTTCGGAAAACCACAAGTGCCAACATAGATCCCCATAATGACCACCAATGTGATAATCAGCAAGACATAATAATAAGAGATAAGAAGGATATCATAAAGGCGTATAATCTCCTTCCCACCCATTTAGGGGGTTTTCGCTGCTGGGGTCTCAGGCGTTATCTCTCCATGTGGGGGTTATCCCCTAGCTTCATCGAGTTGGAGGTAATCTCTGGGGATCACCAAAGGCTTGAACCTGGAGATCTACCCCTAAACCCTCAAAGAGATTAACCTCATGATTTAGATCATCCACGCTCTGGGGTTTAAAAATAATATATCATCCAGTTGAAACTTTAACACAGAGCAGGAAAAAAGGGATTATCCTTTACGGGTTTCCTCGGCCCTTCTGCCCCCATATAGCCTCTCCATATACTCCTTCATCATCTTTATGATGTCGGTTTTGATCGATGATACCTCGTTATATACGAGTTCGACCCTCCTCTCTAGTGATTCGAGTCTCTTATCAACAGCCTCAAGTCCTTTATCCACGTAGCCCTTTAGATCTTCTATCCTCTTCTCAAGCGATTCAAATCTCTTATCAACCGCCTCAAATCTTTTATCAACATACTCTTTCAAATCAATGAATCTTCTATCCACGTAGTCCTTGAGATCGTCGAACTTCTTATCAACGGCTTCGAATCTTTTATCTACATATGCCTTCAGATCGTCGAATCTTTTATCTACATATGCCTTGAGATCGTCGAACTTCTTATCAACGGCTTCGAATCTTTTATCTACATATGCCTTCAGATCGTCGAATCTTTTATCCATAGCCTCAAACCTCTTATCAATTGCCTCGAACCTCCTCTCGTTAGACCTCATGATAATATCTAGATAGAGTATCACTATCTCCTGATCTGAGAGCTTCTTACCCTCAGCAACCTTCTTGGCAATCCTACCCACAGCCTCTTCTAGAACCCTCGAGATCAGCGTCTCAGCAGCAATAACCAAAACAAATACCACAGATAATGGAGCTAACGAACTTATATCTACATAATAATCATAACCAGAAAATTCTCTAAAGTAGAATCTATGGATTTTCTTGAAAGGGGGGTTCGGGTTTCATTGGGCTTGATATCGCTTGATCAAGTCCTCTTCCCTTGGCTTCATCCGCATCAGGCAGGGCTTTCATCGCCCCGCAGCATCATCCCCATCCACCCGCTTTGGGCGACCCCAACCCACAGCTCCACCTTCATAGATTCCTCAGGTTCATCGCTATGGGGAAACCCCCACATCTTGGTTTATAGATTGCACATGAGCCTCTCTCGGGTCTCAACCCGCATTTCGGAGCTCTATAAGAAAACCGCTAACAAAACTTAATAAATCAACATGAAACTCAAAACAGCTCATGAAGGCTTTTTTCATGACCTTTAAAGAGTGGTGGTGATCAATATCTATGGATGGTAGTTTGAGCATTGTTGATGGGACTAAGTTTAATAAATGGATGTGAAGTGCTATGCTGATCCTCGAGTCTGCTAGGAGAGATCGGGTCGATAGGGATTATAACTGGTTATGCTTTAAGGCTCATCAAGCCGCTGGAAAGGCTCTCAGCCCTTCTATGGGGCGGTAGCCCGAGAACTGGGCATTCAATGATTGAGCTTGGAAATGCCTTGAGAAGCATAGGTGTAGAGATTCCTGTAGATGTCTATGAGGCTCTAGCTAGGCTGAGCAAGTTCTATATACCCGAGATATCCCGATGCATGGGGCGAGGGGCGCCTGTGGATTAATATATAGATAGTGAGGCAGGGGAAGCTCTACAACTTGCTGAGATGGTCGTCACATGGGTTAGGGGTGTTTGGAAAAGATTGGTGAGGAAAGTATGAGGAAGGTTGATCAAGCTCTGGGGAAGGCTAGGGATTTTATTGAATGTGTTAAGAGGATATCCAATAATATTGATCTAGCTATTCTCTTCTGTTCATATGCGAGAGGGGATTTCAATGAGTGGAGCGATATAGATATTCTGGTAGTGGTGGGTGATGAGCTGCCAAGAAATCCAGTGGAGAGGATAGACATAGTGATACCCTGCATAGTCGCTGCGAAGGCTCCGATAGAGCCCCTTATAATCTCGAGAGAGTAATATGAAAATCTTAAGGGGAAGAGAAACCCAGCTATAATAGATGCTATAAACAAGGGAGTACTAATAATAAAGAGGTGGGGTGTTTTAACACCTATCTATGACTATGCTGGGGATAGGGAGCGCTCTTCTAATGACCCGTTTAAGTGGATGTCTAGGATTGTGGGAAATAGTGGAATGGATCTCTATGGAGGTGGATGAGGTTGCTGTGGATGTCTTTGTTTTAAATCCTAGGTTAGTTATATATATTCGTGGGTTTCGGTTTTATGGCCGAGGATCTTGTGATCTATTCTCTCATAGCCATTCTCGTTGCAGTGTTGATCGGCCCCCTGCTTTCTAGGAGGGTTGAGGAGAATCTCGAGGTTTTCTTCCTTGTGATGGGCTTTCTAGCATCTCTTGTCTCAGGTAGCCTTGGCTTTAAGCTTCTCCTCGAGGCTCTCGAGACCCCTGTTATGGTTAGGGGGGTCCCCATAGGTATATTCCAAGCTGTGCTGCTTGCTGGTATCCTTTTCGAGAGGTTTAGGGGTAGGCTTAGAAGTGCTCTCAGCAGTGGGAGGGCGATCTCTGTAGCTCCTACCATATATACGATTCTAGTCCTGGCATTGGGTCTCGGTAGCAGCTTTATATCAGCCATAGTAGCCTCAGTTATAATAGCAGAGGTTGCCAGGACTCTAGATATGCCTAGGAGTGTTAGGATCTACCTACTCGTCTTGCCAGCATATGCAATAGGTGCTGGAGCCGCCCTCACACCCCTGGGAGAGCCCCTATCGACCATAGCCGTTGCTAAGCTCTCTGGAGAACCCTACCACGCTGACTTCTTCTTCCTGGCAAGGCTACTATGGGACTATGTCCTTGCAATCGTTATAGCATGCACCCTCCTCTCCTGGTATCTATATAGGAGGTCTTTGAGAACCATAGAAGCTGTTGTCGCTAGGGAGTCAGCCTATGTAGGGGGGCATAGTAGTGGTGGGGGCTATCGAGAGGCTGTTGTGAGGGCTTTAAAGATATATATCTTCGTCTTCGCCCTCGTCCTCCTAGGCCACTCATTCGACCCCATTGTGGATAGATATATAGTCCACCTGTCTCCAGAGGCTATGTATCTATTTGGTAGCGTGTCAGCAGCCCTGGACAACGCGACATTGGTTGCTGCGATGCTATCGCCCGAGATGGACCTCTTTCAGATAAAATCCTTCCTCATATCACTAATAATAGCAGGGGGCTTCCTAATCCCTGGAAATGTCCCTAACATAGTTATAGCCTACACAAATGGAATAAGCTTTAGAGAGTGGGCTTTAAAAGCCCTCCCAATTGGGATCCCGATGTTTCTAGGATCCTTCCTAGCCCTATTCTACATCCTTTAAGTTTAAGCGCGGATCTTGTTTTCAGTCTACGGCTTTGATGGAAATAAAGCTCATCACAGATCCGAACTTCCCTAGCTTTGCAAGGACTGGGAGCCCAGCACTCTTGCAAACAGATCATGGTTCCCCATCTATTCGGGCTTTCATCTTTCATCCAGAGGGGCGGTGAGGGGGTCAGAACTTCTCCAGTTATCTCTAATATCTTTGAAGCTCTCTTCCTTATATTGAGCTTCCCAACAATATCCCTGTCGGCTTTGAAGCCGCAGCTAGGGTGTCTAAGCCTTCTATATCCGTTCTCAGCCATCTTTGAATCGCATTATGGGCATTCGCTTAATGCCCCCTGGGATCTAATATTGTTAGTGGCGCCCCGCCTTTCATAAGCTGCCAGTTTATCCACTTAACAAGCCCCGAAGATCCCATTATTATGAGCTTCGCCCTGCGATCCCTAGGTGATAACCTGCTTCGGACAGGGTATACCTATAAGCTCTAAAGGTTTGCTCGCCAATACGCTAGGAATATCCAAAACCTAGCTTACAACCTGAAAGCCTCTGCTCTTCATTGCGTGATGGTGTTTGATAGCCCTTTGAGGCTTTGACCTTTTTGGAGTGGCTCTACGGCCTCTGGTGATGAGGGGTGCTAACCCTTTCAATAGGCATGAGGGTTGGCTTTGAGCCGGGGCTGTGGAGCCTCTCGAGAGATATAGGATAGCTCCTAACTACGCTGTAAACAAGCCCTATTCTTGATTTGCCCGCACTCTAGAAAATCGCAGCTCATTTACTGTGGGTTGGTGGTGCTTCTATTGCTTTGATATTGCTATGAAGGCGCTATCGGCTTCTCCTGCTGATGGTCTATAGATATATTCCACAGGATCCCAGGATACCCACACTATATCCTTGACCCTATAGCCAGCCTCTTCTATTGCTCTGAATAGCTTCTCCTTATTATATATTGGGTATGATGCCTCTTCAACCCCCACGGTTCTCCCCTCTTCATCGACCACTCTCACTATGTATTCATATTTGAGCCCCCCATCTAATGGTTTGTAGGAGTTCCTCTCTAGGGTTGCTGTGTATCTCCTCCCATTGATTCTTATATCTATCCTCTCAGGATCTATATAGGATGTGAAGTTATAGTCGAATATGAATACCCCCCTCCCAGATATACAATCACCGATATTCCTCAGAACCCTCACAATATCCCTATACTCGAAGAGTGTTATAACCCCGACGGCATAGCCGGCGTCGAAGATCCCTATGGATCCCCCTTCTAGGAGATCATATCCTGCGAAGGGAAGCCTCTTAGCTACCCCGAACCTCTGATCATATATATCGCTCAGAACAACCTCATACCCCCTCCTACTGAGGAGATAGCCATGCCTACCCAAGCCACAGCCAAACTCTATAATCCTTCTAACCCCATACCTCCTCAAAATAGAATCTATTATATCAACCTCCCTCCTAACCCTCCTCCAACCCGCATAGAGCCTCGCATATATACTCCTCGGAATCTCGCTTCTCCACACAGCATACCCCCATGTTAAATGCGAAATAGAGGTAGCTTATAAACAATAGGTAGCCATACCCCTTTCAACTCCGCGAAGCATATTTTCGCTGGTACCTTAAATATCGCCCCCCTATGCTATTATAGTTTTACAACCTGAAAGCCTTGCCCTTTAGGGCGGGGACGGCCAAGGCTTATAAGCCTTCTGTGTTTGGTTTTTTGGGGCTCTATGGCCTCTGGTGATGAGGGATGCTAACCCTTTCAATAGGCATGGGGGTTAGTCCCGAGCCAGGGGCTGTAGAGCTCCTCAGAAGGTATTGAATAGCATTGAACTATGCTATGAACAAGATCCTGAGCCTGAATCTGAAAACCATCGAGGAGGTTCATAGAGAGCTATACAGAGGGCTTAGAGATTGGTTCGGGCTTTCATCTAGGATTGCTCTGGACTGCTAAAGGGATGCTAGCCAATGCAAGGGCTTGGAGAAATAATCCTAAGAAAGGTAGACGCCCCAGGGTAAGGAAGCTGAGCATGTTACTGCACCCCGGATCTGGATATAGAATCGAAGAGGGCTATGTCGAGATTATAGGGGGGATCAAACTCAAGATCATAGGCTGGGACAGGAGATATGACCAGTACGAGAATAGGGAGGCTAGGTTTGTCTATAAAGAGGGGGAGATGATCCTCTGGATATCTAAGAGGATCCCAAGGCAAAGCAATACAAGCCAAGAGATGTCATGGCAATAGACGTTAATGAGAGGATGATAGTCTATGGAGATGACAGGATAAACAGGGATATAGACACAGCCATTGATAGGGCTTATAAATGGAAGATCTTGGCAGAGAATCTGCAGAGGAGATATTCATCATCTACATATCCAGCCTGGATGAGGAGAAAAGCCATACTGAATAGAATTAGATCCTATCATAGAAAGGCTAGAAACATCCTCGAGGACTGGGCTAGAAAGTCATCGCTAAAATGGTTAGACTAGCTATGAGGCTACAATATGCATTGGCTAGAGAGGATCTCACAGGGCTCATAGAATCACTTAGAAAGCTGCCGAAAAACCATAGAACAAGGCTGATCATAATGGGATATTCAAGGCTTGAAAGGCGGATAAATTGGCAATCCGCTAAGCACGGAGCACCACTTGTAACAGTGGATCCCAGGGGCACATCCTCAGAATGCCCACAATGCGATTCAAAGCTTAACGAGAACGGATATAGAAGATTAAGATGCCCTAGATGCGGCTTCGAAGCAGATAGAGATGTCATTGGAAAGCTAAACATTAGGAAGAGGGCTCTTAAAATGCTTGGGATCAAAATAAATCCTGGGGGAGTTCTGGCCCCCCTCACAACCCCCAAATGACAGATGTAAACCCGAATAGATGGGGGGA
>Ga0209393_1000035_pt1 | contig 68697 bp, 85 predicted proteins | sample SSWtaG_2_FD_184117 | JGI IMG/M metagenome (GOLD analysis project Ga0209393, IMG submission 184117) | Hot spring microbial communities from Sandy's Spring West, USA to study Microbial Dark Matter (Phase II) - SSWsed_130316 (SPAdes)... | ecosystem: Environmental > Aquatic > Thermal springs > Hot...
TATGTAGATTTTAACTGGAGGTGCCGCAATACATCGCTCGTAATATACACCGCCACAAGCGACGGCTTCTTCGCTGGCTACTTCTGGAACCAAGGGGTTACGTATCATCAATACCTCGGCTCCGGCAGGTTCCTCTGGACAGGCACAGGCGGGCAGACCAGGATTGTGGCTCTGCCGTCTGCCTCCTTCGGCATACCTATAGCAGTCGGCGGCCTCATGTACACCACCATGTCTGCCTCATATCCAGTCCGCGAGAGCAACCGCTTTATAGTGCTGGCTAGGACCTCGCTATATGGCGGATGCGGCATAAGCGAGGCGATTACCGGCGTCGTGCGTCCGTTTAGAGACTCCGCCGATTCGCCTGTGATATTTACAACGTCGCCGTTTGTGAGGGTTAGTCTCAGCACGCCGCCTATAAGCTACAGCTTTGCGTTTAAGTCTGCAAGCGTGTTAGGCGGCGGGTTTGTAGTGCCTATGACCACAGTAGGCACAGACCTGCGCTTTAATATGTACTTCATCAGAACGCCGCTGTTTGTAGACTACGTGGCGCTGTTGTACTCGCCGAGCTACGCCACCTGGTATAGGACAGGGGGTAACAACTTCGCCACCTACCCGTTCTACGCTGTGGAGGGAGTCTCCGTAATTAGCTGAGGTTTTTTTCCACCACTTTTTCTGTCTCCTGGATTTTTCTCCAGGCCTTCAGAAGCACAGCCCTCGTCTCGTCTCTGGTGATTAGCTTCAACGCCTCGTCGCGGGTGGCCCAGGTATAAGCGTCGTGTTCTTTGGAGAGAGTGACGTTTTTGTCTCTCGCCTTTGCGAGGAAATACACCACCTCTCTGTATATGGTGCGTCCCCTTTTGGAGTATCTGTACCGTATCTCCTCCTTGAAGGAGGGTATCAGCTCGACCTTCAGCCCCGTCTCTTCTAGGATCTCCCTCAGCGCCGCCGCGATATCTGTTTCATGTAGGTGGACTAGGCCGTGTGGGAAGTCCCAGCCGTATCTCCCGTGGAGTAGCAGGTAGAGTACGTCGCGGCCGTCTACCGCATATACCACCGCGCCGGCTGACCTCTCGTAGAAGCGCACATTTATAATTGCTTTGAAGTTATATATGTTTACTACCAATTCTTAAACCGTATGGGCAGAAGTACTCTATGCCTAGGTCTTTGTAAAGCGTGGAGAGTGCCCCGTACATAATCACCGGCTTGCCCATCTCCTTGGCCTTTTTCACGAGCTCGGCGAGGTCCACGTGGTGCAGTGCGCCCGGCGCTACTACCACAACCCGCGCCTGCGCAAGCCACTGATACGGGTTTGAGACGTCGATAAATTCATAGGGCATAAGCCTCCCCTCTACGTCTGCCACGAGGCCGTCGGACAGCGAAAAGAGGACGTTGGCCACAGAAGTGTTAAAGCCGATGAGCAAGACGGGGCCGCCGTATTTCCCAACGACGTACTCCGCAAGTTTCTTGGTGCATCTACCCGCGTCTCTAGACCTACACACCTCAATCCTTTTAATGCCACTCTCCCTCTGTCGCGACAGGATGTACACGCATTTGCTCAAGACGGGGTCTTTCTCGGCCTCCTCCAAGCTATAGCGACCGGGCTGAACTACGGCGTCTACTGGGATATCCGCACAGACGTCGCCGATACAACATCTGGCTAGCACCTGTCCTTCGCAGAGGTCCACGCCCTCGCGTCGGATTATAGAGACCGACAACACTTGCCATCCCGGAGTTGCAGTTAAATATCTTTACGCCCTTACACACTAACCGGATTTAGACGATCGTCGAAACATAATGATATATTCTTACAATTCGTGGGGCATATGGAAATCCTTAAGTACGACCTGGTGATAGTAGGCTCGGGCATCGCCGGTCTGCGGGCCGCCACGGCGGCCGCCTGGGCAAGCGGCGGCAAAATCTCTATCGCCATTTTGTCGAAAATACAGGCAATGCGTAGCCACAGCCTGTCGGCGGAGGGCGGGATGTCGGCAGTTCTCTACCCAGAGAAGACAAACGACTCGCTTGAGCTTCACGCGTATGATACTGTAAAGGGAAGCGACTTCTTGGCAGATCAAGACGCGGTACAGGTCTTGGTGGAGTACGCCCCCAAGGAGGTGCGCTACCTGGAGAGAATCGGCGTGCCTTGGACGAGGGAGCCAGACGGTAGGATAGCCCAGAGGCCTTTCGGCGGCATGTCAATACCCAGGACTACTTTTGCCGCAGACAAAACCGGGTTCTTCATAATGTCCACGCTCTTCTCAGAGACCAGGAGGTTTGACAACGTCCACATCTACCATGAACACTTCGTGACTAAGTTCATCGTGGAAAACGGACAGTTCAGAGGCGTCACAGCCTACGACTTGAAGAGGGGCGAGTTCAAGCTTTTCTACGCCAAGGCTGGCATCATAGCCACCGGCGGCGCGGGCAGGCTCTACCGCTTCACAACCACGGCCCACTCCACCACCGGCGAGACTTTGGGTTACGCTCTCAGGGCGGGTGTGGCGATTAAAGATATGGAATTCGTCCAGTGGCATCCCACGGCGCTTGTGCCAAGCGGCATATTGGTGAGCGAGGCGGCACGCGGCGAGGGGGGCTACCTCATAAATAAGGAGGGAGAGCGCTTCATGAGGAGATACGCGCCGCAGAAAATGGAGCTGGCTCCCAGAGACATAGTGTCTAGAGCCATCTTGACCGAATGTATGGAGGGGAGGGGATTCCAGCACGAATCGGGCATGTGCTACGTAGGGCTGGATCTTAGGCACTTGGGCGAGGAGCGGATCAATAAAAGAATACCATTTATCCGCGAGCTGGCCCATAAATACGCCGGCATCGACGTCTTGTCGGAGCCTATCCCCGTGAGACCGGCTGTACACTACACCATGGGCGGCATCCACACAGACACCTGGGGCCGCGTGTTGACGGCAGATGGGGAGTGGATCAGGGGGCTTTGGGCCGCTGGCGAGGCCGCCGCAGTCAGCGTACACGGCGCCAACCGCCTCGGCTCAAACTCATTAAGTGAGTGCTCCGTATGGGGAAGGCTCACAGGCGAGCAAGCCGCCAAGTACGTGATGGAGTCTCCGGCTCTTCCGTCCCCAGATGAGAAGATGGTGGAAGTGGCTAAGAAGGAGGAGAGCAGGATCTTCGACATGCTTCTGCATAGGGAGGTAAACGCGCCCAGCCCTTACGAGATTAAAAAACAGCTGAACGACATCATGGAGGAGTACTTCGGCCCGTTTAGACACGGGTCCTCAATGGCGGAGGGCCTTGCCAAGCTTGAGAAACTAAGGGAGTACACCTCGTTTAGAGTAACCGACGGCAGCAGGGTCTACAACCAGAACTTAAAAGACGCCCTAGAGATAGATGGCATGATCGACTTGGCGCTTGTGGTCGGGCTAGGCGCCTATGCCAGAACCGAGTCAAGAGGTGCCCACTACCGGATGGACTACCCCAAGAGAGACGACTTCAACTGGCTGAAACACACAGTCGCCTACTTATACGGGGGAGAGACAAAGCTGACATATACCCCCGTAACAATAGCCAAATGGAAGCCAGAGGAGAGGAAGTATTAGCATGAAGTCGGTAGTTATCAGGGTAAGAAGATACGACGGCCAGAAGACGTGGTGGCAGGAGTACAAAGTAGAGGTGCCCTCTGAGAGGATCTCAGTGTTGGATCTCTTGGTCAGGCTCAGGGAAGAGCAGGACCCGACGCTAGCGGTACGTTACAGCTGCCGTATGGCCATATGCGGCTCATGCGGCATGGTCATAAACGGAGTGCCCCGGCTGGCGTGTCAAACCCTAGTCTCTGAGCTGAAGACTGAGTTCATAACCGTGGAGCCCATGTGGAACCACAAGGTGATAAAAGACCTCGTAGTGGATCTAGAGCCAGACTTTGAAAAAGTTAGGAGAATCAAGCCCTACATAATACGTGACGTGAAGGAGATTTACGAATCCGATAAGGAGTTCGGCCAGAAGCCTGAGGAGCTGGACAAATATTACAACTTCGCCTACTGTATCCAATGCGGCCTCTGCATGGCTGCGTGCCCTATACTGGCAGCAAACGAGAAGTTCCTCGGTCCTATGGCGCTTAACATGGCATACCGCTGGAGCGCCGACAGCAGAGATCAAGGCTGGGTAGAGCGGGCAAAAGTAATCGATACAGAAGACGGCTTATGGCCTTGCCACCTCGCCTATACTTGCAGCGCCGTATGTCCACGCGGCGTGGACCCAGGCATGTCAATACAACTGTTGAAGGCATCCTTAATTAGGCGGACGAAGAGAGTTCTATGAGAGCGGGAAGAGGCGTATTGGAGTGGTTTAGGACGCTTAATGTCGAGAGGATTTTCTTCGCCATCCACAGAATTACAGGTATATACCTAGTTCTCTACATATTTCCAAGGCCTTACCTTGTTTTAATGGCTGGTAGTTGGGAAGAGGCGTTAAAACTAGACATGACGCCTATAGGCAAGATATTGGCAATAATATTTATCTTCTCCATACTTTTCCACGGGATAAACGGCCTTAGAATCATCTTAATCGAACTTGGGCTTATATCTGGCAAGCCGCTACGCCACCCCATCAAGCCGATCCCCGCCCTACGCGCAGACAGGCTACACATGGTACTAGTCGCCGCAGTTGTGCTCCTCACTATTGCGGGAATAGTTATAGGGTCATACTTGGTGTTGTATGGAAAAGAACACTTACTGGTAGGACCATGAAGGGTAGCACAGAGAGATTAATCCTAATATTAGGCGCTATAATTATGATAGTAGGTATGCCGCTAGTTATAGCCCTAGCCCTCGTCTTAGGTAAGTTGCCATTTGAAGAGGTCTTAACAACACATCCATTGGTCATCATTCCATACGCCTTTGTGAAAATAGGCTGGGGGCTTATATGGGCCATCGTCGCCGTAGACTGGGTCGTTCACGGCTCCCATGGTGTTAGACGTATACTGATAGAGTTTATTAAATCGGAGAAATATAGGAAAGTTATGGATTTCGTATTAAATGTAATTATGGTAATAACGGCTATTGTGATGTTTTATGTGCTTGTATTTATTAAGTAGTCAGCTTTGGTGTCTCTCTTCATGTCTCGGCAATACCAGCTTACATCACTAGAAACTTAATTACAACTACAACTTTTTAATCTACCCTCGGCGCTACCACCGTGCTAAAGTTCCCTGTAGTAAACTCATAGGTCAGCTTCAGCGGCTTGTTTGTTGACAGCTCCACCCTCACCCGTTTTGACAAACTTTTCAGTTTTCCACTTATGTCTTTCAGCATCTCCACGCTGTATTTAGCAGATACAGTCTCCTCCGCGGATATGTTGAATACAGACTCGCTGTCATAGCCAATCTCGGCCTCAGCCACCCTTCCGCCTTCGCCGACGCCTCTGAAGATAACACCATCTTGAGAAACTGTTATTTGTATCCAATCAGACACCTCCTCAACCATAGAAAGAACGTCGTCAAAAACGCCCGAATCCATCTCAAAAGACGCATCAAAAGTCACAGCGAGTTCTGGAACTTCCTCCTCGACTACCTGTACTATTGGGAACGAGAACCGCTGCACCAGGCCTACTTCTTTTCCTTTCTTCGGATAGACATAGAGAGAAAATCTGTTCCTCTCGTTATCGACTTCAAGTTCTAGCTTCTCCGTAGCGCCTATGCGTTTTATTACGTCTTTTATCGTGGTGAAGATGAGACCTACCTTTGTCTCCTCCTCAACTACATAGTCCTCTAGCGCAGTTGCATGAAACACCAAATCAAACAACGCCGTCTTTGTGGGATCCAACGCCTTGAGCCCAATGCCGTCGCGAGTAAAGTTGAGCACGGCCTCGGGAAGCATTTTTATAAGCACCTCAAAGGCGTAACGCGGCTCTTTACCCTTTGGAAAGAGCGCTCTAACCATGATACTTCTTACCGCAGAGGCATATATAAGTGAGTTTCACCAATCTAGTAATAAATGGAGAAGACCCCGATCGCTGAGAGATGAAGATAGGTATTACAGCTGACGTTTCAACTCTTTAACTTCTTTATCTCCTCGATAAGAAGCGGAATTATCTGTTTATAATCTCCAACCACTGCGTAGTCGGCGTTCTCCATTATAGGCGCATGAGGGTCTGGGTTTATTGCGATAATTGTCTTCGCCTCCATAATGCCCATTAGGTGTTGTATGGCGCCGCTTATACCAACTGCGATGTAGAGCTTTGGCCTGATGGTCTTACCTGTCTGCCCCACTTGTCGTGTATGCGGGGCCCAACCCGCACGCACAGCCATGAGAGAGGCTCCCACGGTTCCACCTAGCAACTTTGCCAACTCTATGAGGAGCTTGAAACCTTCTGCAGAGCCGAGGCCTCTGCCGCCGGCAACCACTATGTCGGCGGACTCCACCGGCGGGAGGTCTGCCACGTCTTTTTCTAGCCTCTTCTCTACTGAAATAAGCCGCGTTCTTCTTCTCGCGATCTCCACCCTCTCTACGATGATTTGTCCCGTTCTGCTTGTGTCACGCGGCGGCTTGGGGAAGACGCCAGGCCTGACGCTGGCCATCTGGGGGCGACGCTGAGGTGTGCGAATCGTGGCCAGCTGCGTGCCGCCGAAGGTTGGGCGTATTTGTAGGAGGTCGCGGGTCTTCTGGTCTATTTCAAGCGCCGTACAATCGGCCGTGATCCCCGTGGTCAACGTGTTTGCTATGTAAGCCGCCAATTCTCTTCCGCGCTTAGTAGCGCCAATGAGGAAGATCTCCGGCTTGTACTTCTGTAGGACTTTAGCGATAGCCTCAGCGTATTCCACCGGCGTATATACCTTAAGTTCTGGGTTTTCTATTATTACTACTTTGTCTGCACCATGATAGATCGCTTCACGCGCCATATCCTCTGTGCCGGCAACTATTACGCCCCCCACCTCAACACCACCTAGCTTCTGCGCCAACTCTCTCGCCTTACCTAACAACTCCAGCCCAACATCCTTCAGCTTATCCTCACGTCTCTCGAGGTACACCCACACGCCTTTGTAATCCTCCTTATTTATTGGCGGCCAAAGTGAACAGGTCATAGCTACAACACGCCCTCTTGTTTCAATACTTCTATTAGTTTCTTGACTACTTCAGCTGGCTCTCCCTGTATGACAACCTTCTTCCTCGGCGGATATGTCGCAGAGGCTAAGCCAGCAACTATGGTAGGACTGCCACGGAGACCTACACGGTCGGGCTCGAGCCCGAGCTCCTTGTTGCTCACGATCTGTATATACTCCCGCGCGTTGAGCTTGCGGCTGAGCCTCACCTCTCTGGGCACCTGGGAGCCCTTTAGCACAGATACCACCGCGGGCATCTCGACCTCGTACACCTCATCAACTCCTTCGTCTTCTAAGAAGCGTCTAGCTATTAGAGTCCTGCCCTTGATCTCTGCGTCGTATACGTAGTAGACGTAGGGCACACCTAGCCAGCTCGCCGTCTGCGCCCCAATATGTGCAGTCGTGCTGTCGATGGTCTCCTCACCAGCCACCACCAAGTCGTAGTCCGGTACGTATTTCTCAATGGTCTTGGCCAGCACATGGGCGGTGGCCCACGTGTCGGCGCCGGCGAAAACTCTGTCCGAGGCCAATATGGCTCTGTCCTCTCCCATACCTATCAAACTTTCCAGCGCCGGTATTCCGCTTGGAGGCGCCATGGAAAGCGCTATGACCTCTCCGCCGTACTTATCCTTTAGTTTTAACGCGAACTCTACGGCGTCTCTATCCCACACGTTGCTTGTCAAGGGGACACCCTCTCTCACCAGCGTACCGGTTTTGGGGTCTATCTTTATAGCAGAGGAGAGAGGCACCGCCGCTTTTGTAAGTACAACTATTTTCATAGCCTTACGTAAACCTGTACCATATGCCCATGCCTGAGCGCGGATAGTTCCACTCTATAGCGCCGTGTGGGCACACGACGCGGCACGTGCCGCACTCGACACATGCTTCTGTGCTCAACACCACATAGTCGCCTTGTTGCACGTAACACTTGGCGGGGCACATAAACGTACAGGGCTTCTTCTCACATTTCCTACACTGCTCAGGGTCTACGATTTTTATGTGGGGTCTGTGTACGTCCACGTCCCAGGCGTTTGCGTTAAGCCGCTCCTCTATGGTGAAGTACTTCAAGCTCATAGGTTCCTCACCATTTTAATCATATTTATCATTAGTTTCACCAGACTTATTCTCGTCTTTTTCGACGCTTCATGTACAGCCTCAAACAACGTCCTGTGGTTCTCATCTATGTTGAAGTACCGATACGCCGCCTCTGTGGAAAACAGAACCAGATCCCGGAACAGAGACTCATCACTGAGTAATCTATCGGCGTTTCTAAATTTCTCCAGTTGCGGCAATATGAAGCTACCTCTCAGTTTCTTTTTGTACACCGCGAGGTCCTCCGCCGAGGGGCTACGGGCCTCCTTTATGGCCTCGGCGGCGAGGACTCCGGAGACCACGGCGAAGTCTACGCCGCGGATCAACACACCGGTATGGAGCAGAAAGCCTGCGGCATCTCCCACGATGAGCAACCCATCGTGGTAGAAGCGGGGCGGCGACATGTTGATGCCGGCAACAGGCGTCATGTGACCCCCGTATTCCTGGAGAGAGGCACCCTTGACCAGAGGGGCTATGTATGGGTGAAGTCTCAGCTTCTCAACGAGGTCGTACACCGGCGTCTTCAACTTCTCCCAGTTCCTCAGGTACACAACCACGCCAAGTGCCAGCGCGTCTTTGTAGGTGTATATGAACCCGCCGCCGGGGAGGTACTCCGTGGGGTACCCGGCAAGCGCCCACGCGAGACCTTCGTCTTCGTCTAGGCCGAGTCTCTCCTCAAGCGTCTTTTTGTTTTCGAACTTCAACACCTCTTTCACGCCGACTGCGACCAGCTCGGGCTCCAGCTTCTTTACAATTCCCGCCCTCTCAAGAAGCAATCGGTTAACCCCCTCGGCATCTATAACGTAGTCCGCCTGAAGCACGTCGGGGCCCGACTGCACGCCTACTATTTTGCCTTTCTCGTCTTTTACAAGCCTATCCACAGTTATTTCCGTGACGATCTTAGCGCCGGCGTTTTGCGCAAGCTTCGCCATCCAGGAGACAAACGACACCAGCGGCACCACGAAACTTGTCCTTTCCTTCTCCACCACGACAGTTTCTACAGTCAGCGCCTTGTCTTCCGTGAGAAAAGACACGCGTTCTCTTCTAACCCATCTGTCTACAGGGGCGTCTTTGCGGAACTCCGGCAGGTATCTGTCAAGCCAATATGCGTAGATACGGCCGCCGTAGAGCTCCTTAGCTCCGGGCTCTCTTCCTCTTTCTAGCACCACGACTTTAAAACCGGCAGAGGCAAGTTTGTAAGCCGCGGCAAGGCCGGCAGGTCCGGCGCCCACTATAACAACATCGAATTTCATAAGGCCCAGTACCTGCTAGATAAATATATATGGATTTCGTCTAAATGCGAAGTCCTACACCAATTTTTTAAATAGAAGACGGAAGAGCCTCCATGCGCGTCGTGGTTAAATACTTCTCGGCACTTAGAGATGTAACGGGTAAAGTGCAGGAGGAGATAACGCTGGCAGAGGGGACCACGCTTTCTCAACTACTTGCGTGGTTCTTCAAGTCTTACCCAAAGGCAGAGGCGTTCAGAGAGGAGTTGCTGGTGCTTGTAAACGGCCGAACAGTTGACGGCTCTTACGAGTTGCGAGAAGGCGATGAGGTGGCGTTAATGCCTCCTGTAAGCGGCGGTGGGGGCGTGGTACAGGAACCCGTAGATCTAAACAGGGAAGTACGGGACATAATCGAGAAGACCGCGCCCCGAGGGGGCGGGGGCGTTGTGATCTTTGTCGGATACGTCAAGGGCAGGGTGGGGGATGCCAACGTGGAGGTTTTAGAGTACGAGGCATACGAGCCCTACGCCACTTCGAAAATACGGGAGATAGAGGAGTGGGCGAGGAGACAGAAGGGGGTTCTAGACGCCAGGATCTACCACTCTGTAGGGTCGCTGAGGCCGGGCGACGCCACGCTCTACGTCTTCGTGTCTGCGGTAAATAGAGAGATGGCGTTCAGAGTGGCGCGGGAGGCGTTAGAGAGGGTAAAACACGAGGTGCCGATATTTAAGCTTGAGCGACGTGACGACGGCGAGTACTGGGTTGTAGGCGACGGCAGGAGGATACCTAGAAGTCCTCAACCCTAAACGGGGACTCCTCCACGTTTACCACGCCTTCTATCTCTGACACGTATTGATTATGTCGTGTCCTCACCACTATGTTTACCACGTAGCCGCTTTTCGTGACGAGGGTTGTCCTCCCGCGGCCGAACTCCATGTCTATCACCTGTTCGCCTGCCTCTTCAAGCTGTTGTGCTACCCTCCTTAGGAGGCTCCAGAGGAAGGTCACCGCTATGTGGACGTTGCCGGTCTTCACCTCGATGGGTTTCAGAAGCGCCTCTGAGAGGAAGTTGCCGATTTCTCTGCTGATTTCAGGCCCAGTGGACTCTACAAGCATGTAGACGCGGAGCTTGTTGAGGCTCTTCATCTTCTCTTCTAGCACAGCCTCCACTAGCTGAAAGGGGTGTTTATTTAAATAGAAGAGTATTTAAAGAGGGCTGTAATAGGACTTGTGTCCGATTATCAACTTTACTACGAGACGGTTCCTACGGGTATCGAGGGGCTTGACGCTGTCTTGGGAGGGGGGTTCATAAGGGGTAGGACGTATCTGATCTCGGGAGAGACTGGCACCGCCAAGACGTTGACGGCTTTGACATTTCTTATCCAGGGCGCCTTGAAATACGGCGAGCCAGGCATCTATATCTCGGTAGACGAGACCTATGAGCAGTTTGTAGAAGGCGCCAGGAGGTTCGGTTGGGATGTTGAGGAGCTGAGGGCCAAGGGCCTCATAGAGGTGCTGGTGCCGGAGATGGACATCGTGGAGCGCATCAGGGAGAAGGACCCCACCGCAATCGCCAAGTCTCTGGTGGCGTCTATAAGGGAGTATGTGGCGGCTCTAAACGCCCAGAGGCTTGTCATAGACCCCATCGCGCCTCTTGTGTCGCTAGATAAAGACGTGCAGGTTCTCAGGGAATACATCAGGGTCCTCGTCATGAGCATTGAGAGGGAGATCGGCACTACGAACATAATAACTACTGAGATACCGTCGGGCTCCGGCGCCATAAGCAGATACGGGGTGGAGGAGTTCTTGGCCACAGGCGTGTTTATCATGGGTATCGCCAAGGCCCGCGACGGCGCGTTTAAGAGGGTTATGTTTGTGAGGAAGATGCGTTGGAGCCCTGTGCATCCCGGCATCTACGAGATAGAGATAGTGCCGAAGGTCGGCATAGTAGTGAAGGGGCAGGTCAAAGAGCCGCTTGTGCCGGTGACCTACCTACCCACGTTATAGTCAGCTGGGTTCTTCTCGTCATGTATCGACATATCCCGTCTTCATCACGTATTATGCCTGTGTTTTCTTTACTTGGGTGCTGGTAATTTAGTTTTCGCCGTGTACGTATACGTGTCTGAGGAGTTGGCGGTGTTGATACGACGCGGCGGCTTGACAATAAAAAAGACCTTCCTGAGGCGTGGCGATGCGACAGTGGGCGAGTATATATTTGTAAAACGCGGGTTGTTCGAGGCAGAGGCCGAGTATGACCTAGAGGATCGCGTTTTGTACTATCTGCAGATATGTTGGTTTGGCAGATGCGCCGTTTGGTTCGACGGGGAGCCTGACAGAAAGCCGTCTCCGGTGCTTGTGAAGAGGGCCATCGCCTTTTTTAGGGAGCTTTCTGGGTTCTCCCACGCAGCTAAGGCGGCGTTGAGGGTTTTGTTGTCATCTATAAGCCGCTCGTCACCTCTCAGCACCTCTGACCTCATTCACCCTGACAAGCGGTAGTCCTAGGTTAAAAATGTTTGTCGACTTAATTGCGCAAAAGACATATATATACAGGGAGAGAGGTAGGCGATGCGGGATATTACTGCTCATAAGTTGGCTGAGCAGATTATAAACCTGTTGAGGGAGTACGGCGAATTGAGTAGCGCCGAAATCGCTAAGTTACTTGGCGTCAACAGGCGCTCTGTGACTGCCATATTAGCACGTTTGAGGAGGGAGGGGGTTGTCGAGTATCTTGGCTACTGTTTTGGAGGTAATCGTTGCAACACGCGGTGGAAGCTGAAGATGAATTAGTTTCAGCCTGCTCCTATCTGTTGCAGTTGTACGGAGAAGTATTAATAGTAATATTTGGGTGTGTCCACGTGGGTGTTTTGTGTACTGTGGTGTGGCGAGGGGAGAAATACCGGGTGGAGTGCTCTCCCTCTTTTCTGCTTAGCGTGGCTTCTAAAATAGCTGAGAACGAGCACATCTCTTACCTCGACGTTTATAAGCAGATTGTGGAAAGCCTCGAGGGCGATTACAGAAACACGAGGCGTGTGGTCAATACGCTGTTGTTAGAGAAGCGAGTTTGAAAGGTTTTTAAAGGCACAGTTTGTGTGGTTGGTATGTCCATCTTCGGTGAGCAACTTCCCAAGAGTAGCCGAGTTGAATACATAGGCGATGTGCCTATCATTGAGGAGTGCCCACGTGACATGAGAACTCTCAACGGCGAGCCTGTGTTGCTGTTTGGGAAGTGGAGTTTTGAAGACGTTGTGGTGCGCGACCCAGGTCTGCGTAGGTACATCTGTCTAAAGCCTGTTGTGTTGCCCCACACCGAGGGACGTTACCAGAGCCACAGATTTGGGAAGGCTAGGATTCCCATAGTGGAGCGGCTTATAAACTTGATGATGAGACCTGGTCGCAACACCGGCAAAAAGCACAAAGCCTACAACATAGTCAAGAGGGCGTTTGAGCTTATTCATTACAGGACCGGCCATAATCCTCTTCAGGTGTTTATCGACGCCTTAGTCAACACCGCGCCTAGGGAGGAAGTCACAAGAATCATAATGGGCGGCATTGCCTACGCTGTGTCTGTGGACGTGTCGCCGCAGAGAAGGCTCGACCTAGCTCTCCGCTGGATTACGGAGGGCGCCAGGGCATGTTCTTTCAATAACCCGAAGCCCATAGAGGAGTGCCTAGCGGATGAAATCATAGCAGCGGCGGCCAACGATCCCAAGAGCTACGCAGTAAGAAAACGCGAGGAACTGGAACGCATCGCGGCCGCTTCGCGTTAACTGTTTTTAACAGGTTTTGATCTTCCTTGTATGGCTGAGCTCTTCTGGTTTGAGAAGTATCGTCCTCGTTTGTTTGATGAGGTGGTGGATTTGGAGGAGGTTAAGGCTAGGCTTAGGGAGTTTGTGAGGAGTGGTAACATGCCGCATCTGCTTTTCTACGGCCCTCCTGGGACTGGGAAGACCACCATGGCGCTTGTGTTAGCTAGGGAGCTCTACGGCGAGTACTGGCGGGAGAATACGCTTGAGCTTAACGCCTCAGACGAGAGGGGGATAAACGTGATTAGAGAGAGGGTGAAGGAATTCGCCAGAACTGCGCCGGTGGGCAAAGCCCCCTTCAAACTGGTAATCCTCGACGAAGCAGACAACATGACCAGCGACGCACAACAAGCACTAAGACGCATAATGGAAATATACGCACAAAACACAAGATTCATACTACTAGCAAACTACGTCTCTCGCATCATCGACCCGATAATTTCTAGGTGTGCCATCTTCCGGTTCTCCCCTCTGCCGCGGCACTTGATGGCGGAAAGGTTGAGGTATATAGCTGAGAAGGAGGGGATCGTCCTTAAAGAAGACGCCGTTGACGTTATCTACGAGCTTTCTGAGGGCGATATGCGGAGGGCCATAAATTTGTTACAGGTAGCCGCCGCGACGAATAAAGTTGTCGACAGCAACGCGGTTGCCGCCGTGAGGCCTTCGGACATAGTGGAGCTGTTCAACCTAGCGCTTAACGGCGACTATCTAAAGGCGCGTGAGAAGCTGAGGGAGCTTATGTATATAAAGGGCGTGGCAGGGGTTGACTTCATCAGGGCATTCCAAAGGGAGTTGATCCGTATGTCTCTTGACGACGAGGTAAAGGCCGAGGTCGCCGAGTTGCTGGCGGATTTGGACTACAGGCTTACGCAGGGCGCCGATGAGGAGATACAACTCGCATACCTTCTTGCAAAGCTCGGCACCATCGGCAAAAAAGTGAGGCTAGGCGCGCCTCCGCCTAAGAAGAGATAATGGCACTTCCCTGGATAGAGAAGTACCGCCCCAGGTCCTTTGCAGAGATAGTGAACCAAGAGGAGGCCAAGTATACATTGGCGTCTTGGATATGTACGAGGTATAAAGCGCCTAAGGAGTTCTGCTCACGGTGGGCTAAAAAGAGAGACAAGGAGATATCTGAAGCCAAGGCGGTTCTCCTGGCAGGCCCGCCTGGCATTGGGAAAACTACCGTAGTTCATGCGTTGGCCAGAGAGATAAACTACGAACTCATCGAATTAAACGCAAGCGACGTGCGGACCGCAGAGAGGATAAAACAGGTTGTGGGAAGAGGATTGAGAGAATCTTCGCTGTTCGGCTACAGCGGCAAACTCATTCTCTTTGATGAAGTAGATGGGCTACACGTGAAGGAGGACTTGGGGGGTCTTGAGGCCATCATTGAACTTATTGAAACCGCGAAGGTGCCCATAATAATGACCGCAAACAACCCTTACGACCCGAAGTTTAGACCCCTTAGAGATATATCACTTGTGGTGAACTTGAAGAGACTTTCGGAGGACGAGGTCGTCGAGGTGTTGAGGAGAATATGCACAGGTGAGGGGGCTAAATGCGAGGAGGAGGCTTTGAGAAGCATCGCCAAGTCTTCTCTCGGCGATTTAAGAGCAGCTATAAACGATTTGCAAATGTATCTCTCAGGCGGGAAAAAGGTATTAACCGTCGACGACATTAAAAGAGTCGGCGAGCGGAATCCCCAGCTGTCTATGTTCGAAATCCTCGACCGTGTCTACAAGGCGCGGTGGTTCGACGAGGCTCGTGCAGTTTCTTTCAACCCGTCGTTTGACTGGGAGCAGTACTTCGTGTGGGCTCTTGAGAGCATACCGGTGGTGTATAAGGAGCTGGAACTCATGGCGGTAGCATATGATAGACTTAGTAAAGCCGATATATTTATAGGCAGAATTAAACGTACACAGGAATGGGAGCTTCTGCCGTACGCCCTTGAGCTGGCTCTGGGAGGGGTATCTCAGGTAAAGAATAAGCCCAGGTTGCCTCCTTTTATCAAATACGGCTTTCCGCAGAGGCTTCTGGTTCTGGCAAGGACCAAAGAGGTGAGAAGACGTCGGGAGACCTTAATAGAGTACCTAGCCCAAAATTTGCATGTCTCTAAGTCTCTGGTAAGAGCCGAGCTTATATATGTCCTTTCCGTCCTGGCGAAACACCACCCACATGTTATAGAAAGACTAAGCAAGTCCCTGGGAATAAACGCGCTAGATATCAAAAACCTATTGTGACCCGTAAGTATATTTTAATAAAGACCATACCTAAAAAAGAAAAAATAATCGCGAGGGACCTCTGCGACTGCATATATTACTATGACAACGAGGTGCGTTGCGAAGCTATTGCAACTGGCGTAATATATGTTTATACGTTAATCAATTATTTTGAATTATGCAATTCTATGAAATACTTCAAGACACTAATAAAGAAATTTGAAGTCTTTGACTACGTTGATAACAAAGAACCTGGTTGTGTTGGTTGCCACGTCGTTAAGGCAGGATCGCTATATTTCATTCGCACGAGTTGAGTGATACTTTTGATTTACTACCACACTTACTATTTTATGTAGACTGAAAGTATTTATATCAGCCCTGTCCATCTACGCATGGCTATCATCATTGAGGAGGCTGTGTTTTCGCCCAGTTATGTACCGCCTAGGCTTCCACACAGAGACCAACAGCTACAACAGCTTGATATGATGTTAAGTAGCTGGTTGCGGAACCCAGGTCATCACTACCCGAGAGTAACCCTTCTTGGCAGGCCTGGCACCGGAAAGACCGTAACGCTACGTAAGCTGTGGGAGATCCGGCAAAACGAGTCCAAGGCCCGCTTTGTATATATAAACGGTTTTCTCTATAGAAACTTCACGGCCATTATAGGAGAGATCGCCAAATCGTTAAATATCCCGTTTCCAAGACGAGGCCTAAGCAGAGACGAGTTCCTAGCCCTCTTAGTCGAACACCTACGCGAGAGGGATCTCTACGTCTTCCTAGTTCTGGACGACGCGTTTAACTTCACGCCAGATATACTTTCCACCTTTATCAGACTAGGTCAAGAAACAGACAAACTCGGCGCGTTCAGAATCGCCCTAGCCATTGTGGGCCACAGCGACACGGTTCTCAACAACCTGGATCCCTCCACGAGGGGGATAATGGGAAAATCCGTCGTGCGGTTTACCCCCTACACCAAAGACCAGATCTTCGACATACTTCTCGACAGGGCAAAGGCAGGTCTTGCGGAGGGTTCCTACAGCGAGGACGTGCTTCAGATGATCGCCGACATCACAGGCGCTCAGAACCCGCTGGACGTGAGTAAAGGCGATGCGAGACTCGCCATAGATATACTCTACAGGGCCGCCTATGTGGCACAACAAAACGGCAGAAGGCAGATAACGCCGGAGGACGTTAGGAGGTCGTCAAAAGAAGTCCTATTTGGTGTTTCCGAAGAGGTGCTTGCAGGTTTGCCGCTACATGAGAAACTGTTCCTGTTAGCTATCGTGAGGGCTCTCAAGACTTCACATACGTCGTATGTGACCTTTGGAGATGCCGAGGAGATTTATAAAATTACATGCGAAGAATATGGCCAAAAACCAAGAGTACACAGCCAGCTATGGACGTATCTAAACGATTTAAGAGATAAAGGCATTATAGAGACCCGACAAAACAAAAAAGGCGAAGGCGTTCGAGGGCGCACCACTTTAATATCTATAGGAACGGAACCACTGGAGACGCTTGAGTCGCTCCTCACTAGGATGATTAAAGAAGAGCTCAGATGACCGTGGAGAAGGTGCTCGGCGCGCCGCTTCGAATACGCATAATACTGGCTCTGTGGAAGACCGGCGAGATAAACGCCACAGAGCTCGCAAAGAGACTGGAGACTAACTACAGCCAGCTCGTGACCCATCTCAAGTTCCTCTCCAGATACGGAATAGTGGAGGAGAGGCGTATAGGACGCACCAGGCTGGTCAGGCTACGGAATATGAGCCTCGTCGAGGCGCTGGCAAAGGCGCTAGAAGAAATCAACGAAAAACTAAAAACCAAACCCGTCTCTCCGCAGAGCCAGCCACTGCCCTAAAGGCTTTCGTCCATTGTGAGACGGGTTGGGCGATATTAAGAGTTAAAACACAACACTCACAAAACCCCATGGGGGCTCGGTTTGAGCGCTTTATATTAGACCTACTTCCAGCGCTTGGGCTGTTTCCGAAGGCGTCACGGTATCGAATATACCGAAACGGCGTGGAGGTGGGCGAAATCGATATATTGGCCGTAGACGGAAACGGCAACACCTACGCAGTCGAAGTCAAAGCAGGGAAGATCGACATAAGCGGGGTGCGGCAGGCGTATACAAACGCAAAGCTCATAGGGGCTAAACCTCTTGTGATAGCCCGCGGATATGCCGAGGAAGGCGCTAGAGAGCTGGCCAAAGAACTCGGCGTTGAGGTGGTGCTCTTGCCAGACTATTTGTTTCTTTCAGTCGACGATTTGTACGTTGCCTTCACAAACGCCTTCGTTAGGTCGCTCGCCGTCATCACCGCTATAATAACCAACTTACAGGAGGACGAGGTGAAGGCTATTGAAAGCTGCCCCGACGTAAATTGTGTCTGCGAAAGAGTAAATTGCGAAGATTTGTTTAACAAACTGCCGCGAGAGGCGAGAAACTTCGACACTTTACTCCAAGCTGTAAAAATTGCAAAGCTGTTGCCAACGCTTTGCGACAAGCTGAAGAAACAGGTTTAAAACTTCTCAACACCGACAAAACCGCCTACAGACCGTCGTGATAACATATTTACGGCATTCAAAATTGCTGTACTATGGAGAAACTCGTGGAGGAGATAAGGCACCGGTTCAAGCCGAAGATAAGGCCCATAGAGTGGAAAGATGACAGACTTGTGCTACTTGACCAGAGAGTTCTGCCGTTTGAGACGAGATACGTAGAAGCGAAGACCGTGGCTGAGGTGGCCGAGGCCATACGTGACATGGTAGTTAGGGGCGCTCCCGCCATAGGTATCACAGCCGCATTCGGCATGGTGGTTGCGTTAAAAGAAAAGAAGCCAAAAACCGTAGAAGAGGCACTACACACGTTGGCCACCGCGAAAGAAATACTGGCGAAAACGAGACCCACGGCAGTGAACCTCTTTTGGGCGCTTGAGCGTATGTACAACAAGGCGGTTGAGCTCGCAGGAAAAACCGCCTCAGCGGCGGAGCTCACCGCAATGTTGGAAGAAGAGGCTAAGAAGATCTTTGAGGAGGAGCTGGATGCAGAGATCAAGATTGGTCTCTACGGCGCCGAGTTGCTAGAAGACGGCGATACGGTACTCACCATATGCAACGCCGGGGGTCTAGCCACGGGAACTGGCCTAGGCACCGCCACAGCACCTATATACGTGGCCGCCATGTTGGGGAAACGCGTATCGGTAGTCGCACCGGAGACCAGGCCTTGGCAACAGGGGGCTAGGCTCACGGTGTATGAACTCATCCACAACGGGATCTCCACAACTCTCATTGCAGACACCGCGGTGGGACTTGTGCTGTATAGGCGACTGGTAAACATCGTCATGGTGGGGGCAGACCGCATACTTCTCGACGGGCATGTATACAACAAAATAGGCACACTTAACGAGGCTGTGCTTGCTCACGAATTTGGAATACCGTTTTACGTGCTAGCGCCGACCAGCACCATAGACCCACGCAGCAAGATGGAAGATGTAAAGATCGAGGAGAGGAACCCCGACGAAGTCCGTACCGTTAGGTCGGAACAGGGCAAGGTCTACATCACGTTAAGAGAAGCACCGGTATTTAATCCAGTATTTGACGTCACACCTCCGAAGTTCATAACTGGCATAATAACAGAGAAGGGCGTCGCAACGCAACCGCTTAGCAAGAACCTACGTAAGTTGTTGAAATCTTAATACGACAAAACTAGGTCTCCAACTGCGTAACTACTTAAAAACCGTAGCCTAGGGCAAAATATACGAAGGTACGAAAAGTTTTAAATATAGTAAAAAGTCCGACGGTGATGAAATTCGAAAATATCGAGAAAAGACTTATAGAAGCCCTAATTGCTCTCTTGCTAAATGCAAAGGGCCGCGTGGTCAGCATTAAGGCGACATCCTTGGCAAAACTAGCAGGTCTAGGCTCAGACCATAGCGCCATATTGAAGGCTGCACGGCTCCTGCAGAAGCTTTCTCGGTACAGATTCCTAACTACAGCCCCAGACTCCAAGAAAAACAAAACCTACCGCTATATCCTGAAATCTGAAGACGAGCTGTGGCAACTGGCACGGAAAGACCCCGAACGAGCAAAAGAACTTCTCGTCAAAATACTTAGATGAATCTCTATGGTATTGAAATAGACGAAGAACTCTACAAACACCTCCTTGAATACTTATCCGACACAGAGATAGACGCGTTATTCCGCTCAATCACCACGCCCCCGCCGCGTTACTACATAAGAGTAAACACGACAAAAACCACGCCGCAGGAACTACTCAAGAGACTGAACTCAAGAGGCGTCCCAGCCTATAGAGACGAAGTCTTCGACGATGCGTTGTGGATGCCCTTGGAGGGGCCCTTCCAGATACCAGAAGCAAAGAAAAAAGTCGTCGTAGATAAAAAGGCGGCTGAAAGCATCATGTTAGGCGCCGACCTGTACGCACCGGGCGTGGTAAAAACCGACCGGATAAGAAAGGGCGACGAGGTCAACGTAGTTGCCGACAACGGAAAGGTGGTTGCCTACGGCATCGCGGTGGCTGACAGCGACGAAGTTATGAAAACAAGAAAAGGACTATACGTCAAAGTGGAGAAGCCCCTCTACAAGACACCTAAGATAAGAGACCTTCCCGAATACGAAGACGGCTTGTTCTACAGCCAAAGCCTCCCCGCAATCGCCGTGGGTCACGTCGTGCGTCGCCTCGGGGCCATCGTTGCGATCGACCTAAACGCAGCGCCCGGCGGAAAAACCACACACCTAGCCCAGATGGGGATTCACGTCGTTGCCGTAGACAGGTCGCATCCGAAGATCGCCAAGATGAAGACTGAGGTGGCACGGCTGGGGGTGGAAACTCACGTAGACGTTTTGCTTCACGACAGCCGGTATCTGGACCGCGACTTTCCCCGACTAAAGGCAGAAGTTGCTCTTGTGGACCCCCCCTGTACAGACATAGGAGTCCGTCCAAAGATCTACCACAAGGTGACGCTAGAGGCGGCAAAGACACTGGCAAAATACCAGATACAGTTCTTAAAAACTGCACTTAAACTCGCGCCTCGTGTCATATATTCAACCTGCACCCTCACATACGTAGAAAACGAGGAGGTTGTAAAGAAGGCCAAAGCCGAGGTTCTAGACACCGGCTTAACTATCGGCGCGCCGGGGTGGGACTGCCCGGAATGCAGGAGATTCCTGCCGCATATCCACAACACCCCAGGTTTCTTCCTCTCACTACTAGAAAGGCGGTAATTCAGCTCAACGATTTTAAAGTTTTCGAGACATAGGCGTCGCACTGCTTCTTGTATGCACAAAAGCTACATGCAAGAGGGCTCTCGCCGCGTAATCTTCTTTCAACTACTTTACATATATTTTTTACATAGTATTGCGGAAAACAGTCTTTACACACAAATGTATTCTCATTTATATACGCTACGTTTTTAAAATTTACCTCCTTACCACAGACGGCACAAAGAGGCATAAACCTCAATGGCAAGCAATTAATATCTGTTTCACCTGGAGAGATATGTTTCGTCCATACTCCTCTGAAGAGGGCACATACCTAGTTAAGTTGGCACGACGCGCCGTAGAGACGTACCTAAAGACGGGAAAAATAGAGGTTCCAGATAACCCACCGCCCAGGCTTCTCAGCGATAATTACGGCGTATTTACCACAATAGAAGCCGCAAAAGGCGACAAATACGAACTCAGGGGATGCATAGGCTATCCAGAGGGCTACAGAAACACGCTATACGCAACCATCTACAGCGCAATAGGTGCCTGCTGCCAAGACCCACGCTTCCCAGCGCTACGTTCCGAGGAGCTCCCACACGTAATCTTTGAGATAAGCATACTAAGCCCGCTGACTCTCCTCACAGAAGACCCCAGAAAATACCCTGAAATAGTGGAAGTGGGGCGCCACGGCCTAGTGGTAAGAAGGGGGCCTTACGCCGGACTCCTCCTGCCGCAGGTGGCTGTGGAGGAGTGTTGGAGCCCCGAGGAGTTTCTGATAAATGTCTGCATAAAGGCCTGGCTTCCGGGAGACTGCTGGCTAGACCGGCGAACCAAATTGTACATATACGAGGCGCAGGTATTCCGCGAGAAATCGCCAATGGGTGAAGTCTACGAACGCGATTTGTTTTCAGAAGCCGCTAGATGTAGTCCAAAAACTCAACGAGAAAACGGACAGTGAGGTAGTCGAGGTACTGGTTCCCAACTGCGACGAGCTTTTTCCCTCCCCTCCTCACCACATAGACGTAGCGTTCCCCCAGCCTAGCCTGGAGAAAGTCGACATCCAGCTCCTCCATCTTTCCCAGCTCCGAAGGTCTCTCCCCAAGCTCTCTCTCGCCAAGTTTGACGTATGTAAATCCGAGCAACTCTTTTAACTCTTCTACGCTGGAGGGTATGTACCCCACCCTCCCATACGGCGGTATCATTTTATCCACCCGCTCCTTCATTTCACCCAGCTGTCTTAAGATCTCCTGTTCACCAGGCGTGTACCTAACCCCCACCTCCTGCGGCGGAGACGCCCCCCTACGGGAGATGAAGAAAATTATCAGCGCCAAAGCCGCCACCGCCGCGACCAATAACAATATTTCCACAATTTGAAGATACATGGAGATATCTCTCCCTTTGGTTTATAATACTTACAATTATTTTGGCCCTAATTCTCAGCAGGAGCTTCTCTTCACAGCTCAGGAGACCCTTAGCTCATCAACGGCAATATACATACATTCAGTATTTTAACTTGCCTGCGTCTTTCGTAAACAACGAACTTAATAACCGGGCAAGGAGATGTGACGTGTTCATATACATGGCCGCCGCATACGGGGTTGCGGTGTTGATCATGGGCGTCGTCGGAAACGAGCCAGAGCTCGTCCTACTAGGACTAGCAATGATGTTTCTAGGCAATCTCCATCGACTTGGGAAATTTCTGATAAAGATGCAGAAGCGTGCAATAGACGTAAAGACGTAGCTACTGTTCAATCCAGCTGATCTGCAGAAAGCCTGACACCGCTTGGGTGGTACACCTCTAACATTGTACCGGCTCCACCTTAAGTGTATCGCCTTGAATCCCAACAACGCGTACTCTACACCCTTTCTTTATTGGAGCGTCAGACACCGCCCTCCAGTATTCTCCAAATACCTTTACGAATCCCGGCATGCCGGGCCCTATGTCGTCAACTGCCACGCCTTCCATACCACTGAGATTTGTTAAGAACTCTGATGGCGGTCTCTGTCTATGAACTGTCACTATTTTATATATCATAAATCCGAGAAATCCTAAAAGTATAGCTATATTTATATATAAACCAAGTTGGATAAGCCACCAATCTTTTATATATATAAGTTCACCGCTGAAGACATTCGCCGGGTATGTCGATAGGAAGCCTATAATCACCAAAACCGCTCCCACGCCTGCAATCACCCCATGAGCAGCCATCCCCATCAGGACCTCCGCCAGTATCAACACGGCGCCCAGTATTATGAGGGCGACTCCAAGCCACGCCGTAGGCAGGAAAGTAAACACTGAAATCACTAGGATTATTATTGCGGCGACTACGGCGGCCGGGTGACCCGTCAGAAAGGCGGCAAGGAGTAGGATAAAAGCCAGGAGAGATAGGATACTCGACACCACAGGGTCGCTTAGCCACATCTGTAAAATCTCGGTAATCGTCGGGTCGACCTTTCTTGTCGCGACGACGGCGATTACTAGCTCCGTCCTCTGGTTTCTGAGCACCACGGAACTGCCGTTTATCTTCCTCAACAAGTCGTTTATGTCGACGGCAACCACGTCGATCACCCTGTGTCTCAAAGCCTCCTCGGCGCCTAGGTTGACGTTTTGAGTTATGCAAAGCCTAGCAAACGTGCCGTTGCGCCCATACGACTTCGCAACCGTCTCGAGGTAGCCTATCAAGGCGTTAAGCGTTTTAGACTCGTTTATGGGCGTTCCGCCGGCGATAGGCTGACAAGACCCGATTACTGTATGTGGAGCCATAGCTGCAATATGCGTAGACATGAGTATGTAAGTCCCCGCAGACCAGGCATAGCCGTAGTCCGGGTACACGAAGCCGACGACCGGCACCGGCGAGTTCCCAATCTCCTTCATGATCTGAAGCGTGGTGTCGGCCAGGCCGCCCGGCGTGTTGAGCAGTAGAAGAACCAAGCCGTTGCTCTGCTCAGCCAACGAAATCGCTCTCTGTATCTGCGACAGCGTGTAAGGCCCTATGACACCGTTTATTTCGACAACATATACCGTGGTTACCACGTAGGCATTAGAAAAAAAGACCAGTAGAAGCAAAGGCAAAAGCTTTTTCATTCTTTCTTCTCCCTCCTAGCCAGGGCCAGAGGCACCGCCACGTACTCCATCGTCGGCGGCGTGACTATTATGAGGTTGTGCTCCCGCGCGATCTCAATAAGCGCATCTATCATCCTGAGCTGCACCGCCGTGGGGTTCTGCGAATACCTCTCGGCAGCTTCCAGGTAGATCTTACTCGCCTCGTACTCCGCAGAGGCCAACGTGATTTTCGCCCGTCTCACTCTCTCAGCCTCGGCCTGGCTCGCCATCGCGCGGAGCAGAATCTCGGGAAGCTTTATGTCCTTGATTGCGACGGCCGTCACCTTAACACCCCACGGAGTCACGTGCTCGTCCACTATCGACGCAATCTTCTTTGCGATCTCGTCTCTATGCGTCAGTAGTGTGTCTAGGTCCACCATGCCCACGACGTCGCGAAGCGTGGAGGCGGCGTAGATGGCGACGGCGGGTATGTGGTTCTTCACCGTCAACGCCGTTTTTAAGGCGTCCACCACTCTCAAGTAGATGGCGGCGTCTATCGTGACCTCCACGTTGTCTTTCGTCAATGCGCGTTGAGCCGGCACGTCCACGACCTCAACTCTGAGGTCGTATCTTATGATGGTGTCTATGACCGGTATTATGAACACAAGACCGGGCCCCACCACGCCGACAACGCGGCCGAGTCTAAACTTCACAGCCCTCTGGTACTCCGGAATTATGCGTATAGCAGAGGAGAGGATGGCGATGAGAATTATGATGGCGAAAAGAACCAATACAGCAAAGGCCACCTGCTCAACCACTTGAAGTATCATGAGCATCACAACAAACTAAACTATATAAGTTTGCGTCTAACCCACGTAGCGAAGAGATATATAGTTGCAGAGACAACTACCCAGGTGAGGTAAAACGGGGACGGACTGAAATAATGATGTTAGTTCCGCGCTTCTGAAGCGTCGTGGTTCTCCGGCGGCCGTGCCGCGTATTTCAGCTTGCCGGTGATCCAGTCTTTCAGAACCATGCGGGCAGTCTCATCGATGTTTATTCTTCCGCCTTTTAGAAGTCTTCTTTTCGCCTTTCCGATTTCCTCCAAAGCGTGTTCCACATCACAATCTATTCCATACGCCTCTCTGAGCGCGTCTGGGTTGTATGTGAGCACTCGTTTGAGCAGGGCGTAAGCGTACGGGACTGGGTCGTCCACCGTGCCGGGGTCCACCAAGCCTCTTATGACGTCTAGCGCCAAATCGCCTGCATATGCCGTCTTGACTATGCCGGGCGTGTCTAGCACCAAGAGCCAGCTTTTTGCCCGCACCAACTGTTCGCCCTTGGTCCATCCAGGCTTGGGGCTCGTGGGAGCGACGTGACGGCCCTTGAGGTAGTTGATAACTGTCGACTTCCCTACGTTGGGGTAGCCCACCACGACTACGGTGGTGGGTATCCTGGGGGCCAGTGACCTGATGGCTGTGATGAGCCTCCGCGTGCCGAGTCTATGTTTAGCGCTTATGTACACCACGTTTCTGTCTAGGTTGGCAAAGTACGTCCGCCAAGCTTCCAAGACATCTCTATCTACGAGATCCGCCTTGTTGAGCACCACCAACAGCCTCTTTCCCAGCCTGTCTACCAGCTTCTCCACCTCTTCGTTTCTAGTGGCCAAGGGATCTCTGGCGTCAAGGACTTCAAGCACCACGTCTCCATCCTCTATCACCCTTCTCACGAGGCGCCAGGTCTCCTTCACGTCGAAGCCCGTGTAATATTTTAAAAACGTAGCTATACTGCCTCTGTGTCGTTCAAGCCGCCTCCTTCGAGACTGGAGTTGATTAGGCTAAGGAGACAGCTGGCTCTTTTCCAGCGGATGAAAAAGACGCTGGAGGACGCTAGGAACTCCACTATTCAGCGGATAAGAGCTTTAGTTGCCGACCTAGAGCGGCTGAGACGCGAGATAGCCGACGGCTTTGTCGACGTGGCTGACAACTTCAAAATCGCCATAGCCAAGTCCGGCATAGACAGGATCGAGACCATAGCGGAGCTCACGCCGAAGACGGTGAGAGTGGAGCTTGTAAACAGAGGGACGCACATAGGTCTAGAGGTGAGCAACTATGTGACCTACCCTACCTACAGCATAGCGACTGAGGCCGCTGAGCTTGACGTTGCGCTAGTGAAAATGCGCGATCTTCTCACAAAGCTTATAGAGTTTGCGGAGAAGGAGACGCTTTTCTACACACTTCTCAACAGGGTGAGGGAGTATCAGCGCATGATAAACGCCATAGACCATGTCGTCATCCCCCGCATAAGAGAGAATATGCAATACATCCGCCTTGCGCTGGAGGAAGGCGAGAGGGAGGAGTTTATTAGGAGGAAAATTATAACCGCACATATTTAAAAATCTAAGGTTTCTAATGTCCTATGTCTATGAAGGACCTAAATGTAGTTGTTAAAGAGCTTATTGAGAAGGAGATAGAAAGTGTTATGAATAATGTGAAAGAGGAGTTAAAAGGTTTAGTATCTATAATCGACAGAAAAATAGAGGAGCTACGGCAATACTTAAAAACCACCTCAGAAAGAGGCCCATGAACGCCAAAACGGTATTTGTGTTAATATTAATGGCTGTGGCGGCGACAGCGCAGGCAACAGGCGAGGCGGAGAAATATATAGGTGCCGGCTTGGCCGTAGGTCTGGCGGGACTTGGAGCTGGAATAGGAGTTGGTATCGCAGGTGCTGCGGCTATCTCCGCGTTGATAGAGAAGCCAGAGGAGAGGATTTGGTATCTAATATTCATAGCACTTGCTGAGGCGATTGCTATATACGGCCTCTTGATAAGCTTGATGCTTGTATTCGGCTAGCTTCTTGTCAACGCGTCGAATATCCGTCTTCTTTTTTCTAGCGGCACGCCCTCGGCAAGTAGAGAGGCGGCTCTTATAAGTGTTAGGACCTCAGCTTTCATGTATTCCATAACGGCGGCGAGTGCGCCTAACGAGAACTCTGTAAACCGGGCGATGTATATATCTACCATCTTTTTCACGTAGGCCGGGTATATATTGTCCATTGCTACTGATATGTTTTCCAGCGTTGGCGCCTCGGCTACTAAGTCCAACAGTATCCTCCCCCAGGGGGTGCCCCCGGCGTTTTCTAGAAACTTCGCTGGTGGGTCTCTTACAGCTGATAACACCAGCGGGGTTGGTTTGTCCACGACGAGTTCGTTAAGTTCTTCGGCGAGACCCCATATCCTCGCCCTTATTGCGATAAGGATGTTGAAATATTCCCTGAGTTCTGTTACGAAGCTGTAGAGTGATTTGTCTTTGCTACTTGGGGCTGTTGTGGAAAAGTCGTAGATCCATTGCCTATCTAGGAAGATCGCTAGTTTGTCTTCGCCGTATTTCAACGCTAGTTCGAAGGCTTTATAGGCAGGGTGTTTGATCTGTTTCAGCCGCTCGCCCACATCCTCTATGCTCTTGGCGCCGAGGAGACTTGCTAGGATGTGTCTCCGCCTTGTGAACTCAAGCGGCTCCCATATTACGAAATCTTCTGGGTTCTTGCCGGCTTTGATGGCTGCGGTTAGGTTTCTAATGTTTTCGTACTCAAAATACTTAAGCGACGCCATAATAACCGCCTTCGCGTCGCTACTAACGCCTAGGAAGATCGACCTTACCCGCTCTAGGTATATCTTCACAAGACCTTTCCGTAGGTCTTCTAGGTTTTCGCGTGTAAGTTTGTCTATGGCGACGTAATACGGCGTAGTCTTTAGAACATTTAAAAATTCGTCCAGCGTGTTGGCGTAGAGCAACGAAATCAATTTATCGCGTGGGAGCTCCTTTACGCGAAGCCCTCTTACCCTAGGACCAAGGGCAGGTCTCCTAAGCGCAGAGCTCATAAATTGAGGAGGGACAGAGCCTTCTGTATTATAGTTTCTCGCTTCTCCTGGTATCTCGCCAATATTTTTCCACGCTTTTCCTCGGTCTCTTTTATGATTTTTTCAGCCTCTCTTTTTGCCTCCTCTATGGCCTTAGTCCTATACTCAGCCACCGCATTGTTGACGATCTCCTCAACCCTCTTTACTATCTGTTCCGAGTATCTCCTCGATATCTGCTCTACGCTGGCTAAAACCTCTGCCTTGACCTCGTCAACGCTTTTTATAACTTTATCGACCTCCTCAAGCCGTTTCAAAATCTCGTCGATTTTAAGCATATAAAGACCTAAAGAGGGGATCTTATAAAGTTGATGAGTCCAGGACTGTCGAGACACGTGACGAGACTTCTCGCGTCTGACAACCCCCTTGAGAGGTCTAAAAACATATATAATGCCGTTGCGCTTATGGTGGCGTGTCTCTGACGTTAATAACCCTCATAGTGGTGTTATTAATCTCCGCGGTGGGCCCCTTCGCAACGCCTCTTTACGCCACCGCGCCTGTAAAAGTGGGGGGTTTTGAAATAGCAGCGGGCAACTTCGTCGAGAGGTTTCTACAAATACCCCAGCCTTTTGCAACAGTAGTTGCCTTGGCGCTGCTGGCTGTCGCAATATATCTCGAATTTTTTGCAAAGTTGCAGGTGGGGAAGTTGCCTAAGATCATGGCGCTTCTCGCGCTACTTTATGGTCTCCCCCTGCCGTATGTGTATGTGGTTGGTGAGGGCGATGTAGTAATTGTGCTTAGCAATTTCGCAAAATTCGTCTCCCTCCCACTGCTTGGGGTTGCCCTCATTGTGGCTATAACTGAGGCTCTTTTAACCCCGCAGAAGAGGGCTAGGGTTATTGCGGATCTCTCAATAACTGAGGAAAAGACGGAGAAGGGGGCGTGATATATTGCTTTTTCTGCATACGTCCACTTACTGTATACAACATTGTGAAGCTACGCGCAGAGCTCTCGCTGGACTTATATGTCTACGCCTGCGACGAATGTCTATCTAAGTACGGCGATTTCATCCTTGAGGTCGTGAAAAGAGGCGAGAAAGTGCCCTATTTTCCAGGCAGAAATCACAGGAACGCCGCGGTGGATAAACCCGGTGTCGGTGGAGGTTATTACAAGCGGCGCCACAGAAGGGGCAAAAGCCAGTAGCTTGGATAGACAGCGGGTAACCTTTTTTAAATGTTTATCTGCTACTTCAGACCACTTTCCTCTGCCGCCCTTCCACTTCTTAGTCTCCACTACGAAAGCAATTTCTCTATTCCAGGCAACAACGTCGAACTCGACCCCGCCGTTGCAGTCAAGCCTCAGATTCGACGTCACGTTAAATCCGAACTCGGCGAAGACGTGTCTTATAAACACCTCGAACTCCTTCCAGTCTAGGCGTTTTATGTGGCTGGTCACGTCGATTCCGCCTTTAAGAGCCTTGTAGAGCACGTAGCCCCGACTAGCCGGCTCTCTTGCCCCGATAAATCCCAGTCTCCTTAGGCAATCCAACGCAGATACGTCCCCGGAAAGATACAGCCTTACCGCCGCGTGTACGCTTTCGCACACATTTAAAACAAACTCCAGATATTATGTGTGATGACTTCTGTGCGTTGAACGGTGATAGAGGTCCAAAGCGCTGAGCCTAGTCACACAATTTTAATAGTAGTAATATGGCAACGCCGTGAGTTGCATCTCGCCGATTCACTGCGACCTCCAAGCAAGCAGGGAGTCGGAGTTCCGCACGGATGTGTTGGTGGTGGGGGGCGGGCTCGGCGGCCTCGTAACTGCGCTGGAGTTGAGGCGCTACGGCTACGATATTAAAATCGTCTACACAGGCCGTCTCGGCGGCCACCACATCTTGGGAAGCGCGCCTAGGTTCTCCGAAGACGTTGACGTGGCGTCCATCGCGGCCAAGGCCAAGGAGCTAGACGTCGTGGAGGGGTTTTTCGACGGGTTGTTTGTTTATAGTGGCGACACGAGATATAGCGTTAGATATAAACACCTTATTCTAGCCACGGGCGGCGTTGATGTGCCAGTAACCTTCCCCAACAGCATCAAGGCGCCTCAAAAGCTCGCGGAGGAGGTTCTGCAAAGCCCCCCTAGAGGCCTTAGAATAGCAGTGTGGGGCTCCACCGAGTGGGGATTGCGGACAGCCTTAACGCTGAGAGACCAGGGAAACGAAATACTTCTTCTTGACAATTCCGCATATCTGCGTGATACCAAATACTATGAGAAGATAAAGAGCAAAATAGACTTCCCCATAATTACTTCTGTAATAGTTAAGGGGTTTGAAAAGGGCATACTTACATACGAGGTTGTGACGGGCAAGAAACAGAACGAGATTAGGCAGGAAAAGATAGATCTCATAGTGTCGTCTGTAAGGATGGTAAACCCCTACGTCGCCATGAAACTCGGCTTTAGAGTCTTTTATAGTTTTGAGCTTAACTCGCTTATACCTAGGCGCGCCAACACAGGCGAACTGTTGATGCTAGACAGCTCCGGAAGGGTCGTGGGCGGTAGCAATGTATATGCCACGGGACATCTCTATGGCGCTGTTCGTGAAAGCCACGTGGTTCAGCAGGCTAAACTACTTGCAGAATACATCGCGTCAAAAGACGGACACGAGAGCCCCGATGCCGTGAAGAACGAGCTGGACAGATTCCTAGTCACCCTAACCGTGGAGGCGAACTGGCTGTACAACCTAGGTAACAGGCTTGAAAAGGGCACAGACGGCACCGGCCGGTACGTTGAGCCAAACGTCATAGACGTGCCGCATTGGGCCTCCTTCTGGCCGCAGATGGAGAGGCTTGACGACGTGGTGATCTGCCCCTGCGACGGCACCACCATGGGCAAGGTGCTGGCCGAGATTAAGAGATTAAACAAGCTGAGGGAGGTGAAGGTCAAGATAACGCACGAGGAGACGGATCTGCTACGTCAGCTAAAGCTTCCACAGCTAAACTTCGGGGGTCTCTGCGCCGAAAGCATATGCGTCCCCTACGCCGCAATAATACTGGGCGCGGCTCTTGCCCAGAGGCCCTCCTACTTCCTCTACGGCAAGCCTCAGATGCTTTACGGCGAGTAGCCGCCGTAGTTTACCCACGGCCAACGCCCATGTCAACACCTACGTAACTCAGCCCATGGAAAAAATCGAACAGATAGACGACGTGCAATGAGGCGGCTAACCGTGTTCACGCGTTAGAGACAGACACACGGAATCCTTGACCAGAGATCTCAGTAGCCACTGTAGCCACAATCCCCCCACATACGCACTACGGTGATTCTTAGCCTTTTTGTGAAACTTTTTACAGCTTTTGACTTAGTAGAAAAAAGAAGAGCGCCGAATGGGATTTTCCGGAGCCGGACTAGTGAAAAGCCGGCCGATCCTCGGCTTGTTGCTTCTGATTGTCTCCACGTACAGCCATACCAGGTCACTAGGGCCATCGCTGGACAGACTTCAGGCGGTTTGAAGACTACGCATGAAGGCGTAGCGCCCGAGGACTTCATCAAATTGACACCGCGCGTCGAGAAGACCAAGCATGAGGGAAGCTACTACATGTCTACGTGCGGTCGCCGAGTGATCATATTATTAGCCGAGGAGGTTCTGGCCAGCGGCGATTGGCGCGACGACCCACTGTGGACCCACGGCGTGAGTATCGGCGTTGGTGCGTAAGTCTTGGGCAATGAGATCCTGGCGCTGGACAACGCAAGAAAGGCGGAAGGCTTAAGCGCGTCGGTTACAACCACATAAACGCGAGAGATTATGGGCTAAACAGAGAGGGGATGTACAAGTTTATAGACGACGTAATGCAACGCTATATGGCGCTGAGGTGGCGGGATGGCTTCAGAAGGTTGGCGTTGTGAAATGTGTAGCCACGCGCCTTTCATCGGATAAGGATTTTCAACGTCGCAAGCCCTGAGATCGCCGACCGCGATGCGCACATCCTCCGGAACTTGATCCCCTGTGGATACCCAGTGGTGTACGACTTCGGAGACCTCATCATACTTGACAGTGCACCTTCAGCTCTAGTTACTGTAGTGGCAATGGTAACGATAGTCGCTGGCGTAACAGTAGCCATCGTAACGTGTCGCGTTAAGATTATAAAGCGTATAATATGTGTCACCTCGGCTTTCCTGATCCAGGGGACGTTATCTGCCTTAAAATTCGGCGTGGAGCAACTGTGCGAGTAGTTTTCTAAGCGCCTCCAGCCCCTCCTTTGTGTATGACTCCATCTTTACGCGGATCAGAGGCTCGGTGTTGCTCGGCCGTATTAGCAGACGGCCGTCTTTCGTCCTGATATCTATGCCGTCTAGCTCGTAGAACTCCAGCCCGGCGGCTCTTCTCTTGGCCTCCTCCACGGCCTTTCTGGGGTCCGCCGTCTTGAAGTCGAGACGTTCCTCGTAGACCTTGGGAGCCTCGTCGAGCACCTTGTCTAGCGTGACTCCGGCCGACGTCAGCACTGAGAGTATCTTAAACGCCGCGTATATTCCGTCGTCGAAGTAGTTGTGGTCTCTAAATCCTATGTGTCCGCTGTACTCCGCCCAAAACGAGGCGTTGTGTTTGATCGCGGTTGGCTTCTGGAAGCTGTGGCCGACCCTCTGCCGCACGATCTTGATGCCTCTCTCCTCTGCAACCTTTTCGAGATACAGAGGCATGGTGACGTCGAGCACCACCGCGTCGCCCGGCTTCGCATAGTATGTAAGAAGCGCGTACACAGCTTTCTCAGGTCTAAACACTTGCCCCTTTGCTGTGACCAGCCCAAGTCTGTCGCAGTCACCGTCTAGGGCAATGCCTGCGTCAAGCTTGTTTTCCACAACAAGTCTCTGGAGCTGGCGCAGGTTCTCCGGCTTCTCGGGGTCCGGCGGGTGGGCGGGGAAGCGGCCGTCCGGGTAGTCGTTTATGGCAACGACTCTCTTAAACGTCTTTTCCAGAAGCGGCTTCAGCACAACCCCCGAGGCGTTTGCAGGGTCAAAGCCCACTGATAAATCGAGTCTGCCAAACTTCTCGGCCACGTGCTCCACATAGCTAGACAAGACGTCTTTTACGTATACGACGCCGCGTCTCTCCGGCGGCGGCTGTTCCAACATCGAGGCTAGTTGTTGTAACTCGTGACTCTCCAGGTCGAAACCCCCGCGTTTCATGATCTTCATCCCGTTGTACTCCGGCGGGTTGTGCGAAGCGGTGATCATGACCGCGGGCTTCCCCAACACGTGAGAGGCGTAGTGAACAACCGGCGTGGTGACGGTTCCGACGAATAGCATGTTCCCGCCGGCTAAAAGGCCTCGGGAAAGCGCCTCCGCGATCCTGAAGGAGTGCAGACGCACATCCATTCCAACTACCATGTCGTCGCCTCCGAAGAACTTCGAAACGGCGAAGCCTATCCTCTCGACGAGATCCATCGTCAGCTCTCTATCCACTATCCCCCTTATGTCGTACGCCTTAAACACGCTCATCGTCGTGTAGTTGCCGGAAAGTTATATATTTTGGCAACGCGTCATGTGCGTGAGGCTGTCGGGTGTGACCGATCTTCCTCTGCACGACGGGCATGTACCCGCCTGGCTGTTGGCACGTATGAAGAAGCTGGCCGGGCTCATCCTGCGAATTATGAACGACCTCTACGGTCCCGACGGGATAGTGGAAAGGTTCGCCAACCCCGTCTTCTTCCAAGCTTTCAACAACATTATCGGCATGGATTGGGACAGCTCGGGGAGCACCACCGTCACCACGGCGGTTGTTAAAGATGTATTGCAGAGGTCTGACATCCCTGTAAGAGTCGCCGGAGGCAAGGGGAGACATGCGCTAAACACGCCAAAAGAGCTGAGCGAAATAGCGAAGCTCTTTGACCTAGATGCGGAGGGTCTGGTAACCGCATCGAGGCTTGTCGCCAAAGTGGATAACGCCTTGGTACAAGACGGATACGACATATACCACCACGCCTTTTTCGTGTCGGAGACGGGCAGATGGGGGGCTGTTCAACAAGGCATGAACCCTCAGGTCAAGATGGCGCGGCGGTACCACTGGCTCCACGCAGAAGATTTCTTCAACAGCCCACACGCCGGCATAATAGGGGTTAGGCAAAACCGAGTCCTAAACCTTGCGTCGAGACGTAGCCAAGAAAACAGAAACGTTGTGCTTGAGCTGGTAAACGAGGGGGCCGCCAAGGTGGCCAGGTACCTCCCGTTGCTACGAGGCCAAGCAACTCTCGTCGATACTCCCTACTACCACCCATACGTCAAACTAGACATAGATCCGAAGACTGTGCTGAAGAATCTCCCCCCTCCTAAATCGGTAGCTGACTTCAAGGAGCTGTTGCTCAAATATAGGGTGGGTCCAAAGACTCTACGCGCCCTCTCGCTTGTCGCCGAGCTTGTCTACAAGGCGCTGGCCGACTGGAACGACCCGGCCGTAGACCCCTTCAAATTCGCCTTCGCAGTAGGCGGCAAAGACGGAGTGCCATATCCCGTAGACAGGAGGACATACGACGAACTTATCGCATTGCTGGATGCCGCAGTGGAAAAGGCGCGTAGCGACCCGGGCCTCTACCGGTACCTGGCGCATCTCGCCAAGAAAGCAGAGACGTGGCGGTTTCCCGCAGACAAGAAGAGGCCAACTTAAGGCGTGTCGAAACAGGCTGGCTTGAACTGGGCCCACTGAGCAGCTCTAGAGGGATCTTCAAGGATGTATCTGCCGACTATTTCGAAGTCGGCACCCGCGTTTATGGCATCTCCCGGCCGTCCGCCCTGGGCCCCTATGCCAGGCGTGATTATTCTGTATCTGCAGCCTATGCGTCTACGTGCGTAGGCAACGACGTGGGGCTGGTTGCCCGGCAACACGATACCCCGCACCCCCTCAATTTTTTCAAGAAGCTTCTCCCACACATCGTCGTAGAGCGTCGGCGTAGTCATTTTAACCAGGACATATATATGCTCGCCCTTGGGAATCGAGGGGTATAGAAAGCCGTGTAGAATTACGCAACACGCACCCCGGCTCACAACCTTCTCGATAACCCTCTCCATTATATGCGGCACATCCGCCAGCTTGAGATCCACAATTACATTTCCGTACCTCGCTATTTCGCTAATTATGGAGATACCCCCCTCAAAAACAAGCTCCCAACCGACCTTAAACGCCAAGCCCTTAAGCAACTTTGCAACGTCCAGAGCCCGCAGGATGCTTGTGTCAAGCGCTACTATGAGGGGAATCACGCCCCTCAATTTTTAATAGAATATAAATGCTCTATTGGACATGTGGCGTAACCGCGATGTGATCTCCGCCCGCGATTTCACCAGGGCGGATCTTGAAGAGCTTTTCGAAACTGCGAAGTACATGGAAAAGTACGCCAAGAGCCGTCTAGACGTGTTGAGGGGCAAGATCATGGCGGTTGCGTTTTTTGAGCCGTCTACCCGCACGAGGTTGAGCTTTGAGGTAGCTATGAAGAGACTTGGGGGCGATGTGGTTGGGTTTTGGGGCGCTGAGGGCACAAGCGTTGAGAAGGGGGAGACTTTGGCGGACACCATCAGGATGCTTGACGCATATTCCGACATAATAGTTATCAGACATAAGTATGAGGGGGCTGCGAAGCTAGCCGCCGAGGTGGCGGAGAGCCCCGTTGTCAACGGCGGCGATGGGGCTTTTAACCACCCAACCCAGGCCATGCTGGACATCTACACTATGTGGAGGGAGTTCGGATACGTGGATGGGCTAAACATAGGCCTCCTCGGCGACCTGCGCCACGCGCGTACCGTGAATAGTCTGCTGGAGGCGCTTGCGAATTTCAACGTCAGAGTCTACTTAATATCGCCGGAATTCTTGCGTCCACGTGCTGAGACTGTAGACTACGTCCGGTCAAGGGGTCTGAAGCTTAGTTTCCATACAAACGTGGAGGAGGTCATCGGCGAGCTTGACGTGATGTATGTAGTCAGGATTCAGAAGGAGCGGTTTATTGATCCGCTTGAGTACGAGAAGGTGAAGGGAAGCTACAGAGTTGTTCCTGACATGTTGCGAAACGCCAAGAAGAGCCTTATTGTGCTCCACCCGCTACCGCGCGTGGATGAAATAGATCCAAGGGTGGACGCAACCCCTCATGCGAAGTATTTCAAACAAGCGGCGTTGGGGGTGCCCCTCAGGATGGCACTTATATACCTGATCCTGTCATAATGGCTATGACCCTGGCTGTGAACGACGTCGTAATCGAAGGCCCCCAGAGACTCATCGGCAAAGACGGAAAGACGGAGTTCGTAGTGCGCGAGGCCACCATGAAGGACCTAAACGACGTAATCACGATAAATAGGAAGGTGTTGCCTGAAAACTACCCCAGCTGGTTCTTTGTGGAGCACCTTGAGCAGTTTCCTAAGGCATTTATAGTGGCGGAGGTCGGCGGAAGGGTGGTGGGGTACGTCATGTCGCGCGTGGAGTATGGCTGGAGCAATTTTGCTAAGGGGAAGCCGGTGAGGAAGGGACATATAGTCTCCGTCGGCGTGCTTCCCGAGGCCAGGAGACTCGGCATAGCCACTGTCATGTTGCTTAGAGCCATGAAGGCGATGAAAGTGTATTACGGAGCCGCCGAAGTATATCTGGAGGTACGCGTGTCAAATACTCCTGCGATTTCTCTATACGAGAAACTCGGCTACAGAGTGGTGGGGCGGATACCCAAATACTACAGCGACGGCGAAGACGCATACCTAATGGCTTGTCAGCTTTAACACACGCCGACGAAACCCTATTTGCCACCTCGGAGGGCGCAAAGTAAAACATTTAAAAAAGCATTCAGGCACGTCTGTGATCACTCCCATCGTGAAGTGGCAACTCAGAGGTATTGAGCGGACCGACCTAGACCCCCTTAGGTTTAGAAGCACCGCGAGGTTGTTTAACATGCTAGGCCTTGGAGTGTTGGCTGGTGGCGGCGTGTTGCTGGCTGTTGGGGCGTTCCCCCTGGGGCCCATGTTGCTCGGCGTTGGGGCTCTCCTGTTTTTCTTCCCTAAGCTTATGGTATCCATCCGCGCCGGCTCAATACGAGAATTGCTAACTACGGAGATGGTGTTTTTCACGGCGCTTGTGCAGATGGCCTTTGCGACAAAGGCGCATCTGAATCTAGTCATTGAGCGAATGACGCGGTACAAGGAACTCCCTGGCGTGAGGACCTTGGCGATCGCGGCGTGGAACAACGCCAAGATGATTGGCATGGAGCCTATGGATGCCATGAAGCGGGCTGTGGAGAAGCTGGCGCCGCAGAAGCTCGTCTACCGCTTCAACTCCCTCTACACCTCGCTAAGGATCGGGGAGGACATTGTGACTAAGCTGTCGCTCTACATGGATATGGACATCGTGGAGTTCTCGTCAAATATGCAGAGGAGGATGGACAGAATGACCTCCCTCATATCGTCGCTGGTGGTTGGGCTGGCCATGCTCTCTGTCACGGCGGTGGTGATAGGCCGCGGTAACCCGGGCATGCTTATCATAATGGGCGGACTCCTCCCCGCCATACTCGGCGTTGTCATGGCGCTTTTTATAAACGTCCCCCTGATGAAGATGGACTTCAGAATCCTTCCGCTGATCTTCGGCATAGCGGCCGCAGTTTCTATGATAGTTGTGGGCTTTACGCCTATGTCCCCCTATGCACCGCTTATAGCCTTCGGCGTGGCGCTTGCCGGCTGGATAGTTACACGCGAAAGGGTAGACGCAAAAGCCTTCGAGAGGGGGTTTATGGACTTCGTCTACACGGTATTTGACGAGCTGAAGAGAGCCCCCTCGGTTTACCGCGCCGTGGAAAACGCCATAACCTTCGGCGACTACGGCCCGTTTAACAATAAGGCCGCCGCGTTGTTGCAAGTTATGAAGGTGGGAGACAGCAAGCTGGAAGATGTGGCGTTAAGGGGTATGCAGCCCGTCATGTCTGTGATCTTGAGGATGTTGCTCGACATATACAGGCTTGGAACTTTGCCCAGGGCAACCATAGACCAGCTACAGAACTTCGTGGTTAAGCTCTTCGAATACAGGACTGAGATAGGCAAGACTCTGAACATAACCCGCTTCCTTGCCCTCGCCGGCGCCGCCATGGTGGCCTTCGTCAACACGTCTATGATCCAGCTAACTGCGGCTATGTCTAAAATTTCAGGCGGGGCACAACTGGGAGGCATAGGCATGAGCATGCTTTACGTTGCGCTTGGGATCATGTCTATAGGCTACTACTTCCTCTTCGCCAAAATCAGCTTCTCCACCAGAGGCGGTCTGCCGTATCTCGCCCTGCTGTTTCTGTCGATATTTATCGCCTCTTTTGCAGTGGGTCTGTTCTTCAGAGCGTAGCTATGCTGGACTTCAGACTCGACTCCTGCCGGGGCACCATCGTCGAGGAGTACACGTCAGAGGGCGCGCGTATCCAGATATATCGGTCTGAAGACGGATACTGCTACAACGTCTCATATGCGTTCCCCTACTCAGACAAGGTGGGGGAATACGCCTACAAAGTAGTAGAGTACCTCACCGCCAACCAGATAATTAGACCAAACATAACAAGAGAGGAGCTGGGCAAGTTGATTGAGATGGCCATGGCGGATATAGGCGTGCCTAAGCAACTACGCGCCGCAGTTAGGTACTACGTCCAGCTGGAAGCGGCTGACTACTCCTACTTGACGCCTATACTCTACGACACACGCCTTGAGAACGTGAACGTCAATGGGACCGACAACCCCATATTTGTGGACCACCGCGACTACGGCTACAACGTCAAGACAAACGTCATACCAACCAACAGGGAGACCCTCATCAAGATAATCGGCAGGGTATACGCCGAGACGGGGCGTCCGCTCAACGAACAGTACCCGATACAGGACACATACATACGGCTTAGAAACGGCGCATTGCTACGCTTCGCGACGGCCATGTCTGGACGCGTCGGCAGAAACCCGCCCTACGTCTCGGTGCGCATCCAGCCGCCCTTCCCCATATCTCCCACCGAGCTGATAAAGAAGCGCACAATCTCAGCCCTAGCAATGGCGTATTTGTGGTACCTCTTTGAGCACCACAAATCCGTGATGGTGGTGGGAGGCACGGGCACGGGCAAAACCACCTTGCTGAACGCCCTGCTCGTCCTTCTGCCGCACAAACGCCTCGCCATCGCGGAGGAGACGCCTGAGATACGCATGCCGCCGAGTTATCAAAACGTGGTGATGCTATTCACGTCGCCTATGTACGACTACATGAAGAACCTGCCGGGCTCGGAGTCTGCAATATACCTCATAGACCTGGTGAAGTACCTACTCCGCGCTAGACCCGACATAATAGTCATAGGCGAGAGCCGCGGCAGGGAGATACACGAGCTTATACAAGGGGTGTTGACAGGCCACGGCGGCGCCACCACCTTCCACGCAGAGGACATAATGGAGGTGTTTATGCGTATGACCGGCGAGGCCATGGGCGTGTCTCCGGAGCACCTATCCGCGTTTCATGTGTTGACCACCATTAGACGTTTTGAATACGGCAGACGCGTCACGTCTATTACGGAGGTGGTGTGGCTGAGAGCCTACCCATACGCGGCTCCGGGCAAGATAAAGATCAAGGAAGAGGAGTTCGGCTTAATAAACGTGGGGTGGTACGACCCCCGCACGGATACGGTAGAGGTAGACCTCAGAAGATCCTACTGGCTCCAGAAGCTCGGAGGCTACGACGAAATCACGGAACGCGCCAAGTTCCTCACAGCGCTGGTCGAGAAGGGCGTATTCGACGCCGAAAAGGTGGGACAGGCAGTGATGGAGTACTACAGGCAGAAACACGCGCTATTGCGCAAAGCCTGAAGCATAACAACCACACAACTCTCAGATATCGGTCGTCATAGGCAGGATTTCGGCGGATAAAATATAAACCCGGGCACGCCAGGTTGTCTGTGCTGTATTATGGCCGGCCTGAGGACGTGGCTAAGGCTATTAAAAACGAGATTGAGTTGCTAACTGCCTTGCTCAACAGAGACGAGAAGCTCGACGCGTTTATCAAGAAGAAGATTGAACTGTTGAACAGGTGCCTAGCGCAGGTGGGGAGGTTGCCGCCTGGGGAGTATCAGATTGTAGCTGTGAATACCTGCGAGATCATTCCGTTGGTATGATAGACCTGGTCATAGCTGGTGTTGTGGGGATCCTTGCCGCGCTAGGCGGTCTTTTTATAAAGGACTTAAAAGCACTGGCAATATTCACAGTTTTCATATCACTCGCCGCGTTTCTGCTGTCTTTCCTTATGAAGATGCCTGCGATTTCCCTAGGTCTGCTAGGTCTTTCCGTGGCCGCCGTGAAGATCGGAAGGGCAGGTAAACGCGCGGTGGAGAGGAGGATACGCACATACAGATCGCGGAGGAGACTCACAAAGCTTGAAGAGGCTGTGCGGACCCTACCTGAGAATATTATAGACGTGATTCCCGCGGGGGCTGAAAGGGCTGTTCATCCAAAAATCGTGGAGCTCGTCTCTTTGATCAACGATGCGTATTCCAAGGGTTATACGGTTGACGAGCCGGACTGGTTTAGGACTGTGCGGCAGTACCTAGCGTCGGTGGGTCCCCAATTCACTGCAGATAGGACTAAGGTGGTGTCTGAATACGAGATTGTAGATCTTGAGTAGGTTTTAATTCCAATTTTTGCATGGACCCGTGTCTTTTGAGATAATGGCAAAGGATCTGGCAGGCAGGGTGGGACGTCTGTATACTAAGAGCGGCGTGGTGGAGACCCCGGCCTTATTCCCTGTAGTGGATCCCCGGAAGCAGGAGATACCCACGGATGTCATAAGGCGATACTTTGGGCAGGTAATAACGAACTCGTACTTCGTCTACAGACTCGCCGGCGGGAAGCCGGTGCAGGTGAAGAGACTTCTCGGCTGGGACGGCGTGGTTATGACGGACTCAGGCGCCTATCAGATACTAAGGTACGGAACGGTAGATGTGGATCCCGACGAGATTCTGTTCTACCAGTCGCAGATCGGGAGCGATATCGGGGTTATACTCGACCTTCCGTTTGACTACGAGGAGCCTTACGACAGCGCCGTGCTTAAGGTAGAGGAGACGTTGAGACGGGCAAAGAGGGCAACTACGTTTCTGGACAAGCTAAATATGCTGGTGGTGGCGCCTATACAGGGCGCCCTTCACACCGACTTGCTCGTAAGGTCAACCCGGGAGTTGACTAGGCTGGGCTTCCACATATTTGCAATAGGTAGCCCCACCACACTGCTTGAGGAGTATAGATTCGACTTGGTCTTAAACGTCGTTGCGGAGGTGAAGCTCAACATGGCTCGGGAGGCGCCACTCCACCTCTTCGGCGCAGGCCACCCGCTCATACTGCCCTTCGCCGTGGCCCTGGGAGTCGACCTCTTTGACAGCGCGTCGTACATACTTTATGCACGTGACAACCGCATAATTTTAAGAGACCGCACCCTTCGGCTAGAGGATGTGAAGACGGAACACCTTCCCTGTAGCACTAGGCTGTGCGACATACCTGTAAAGGAACTAAAGGAGATGCCGCAACAAGAACGTACGGTTCTAATAGCAGAGCACAACCTAGCAATACTGAGGGAGGAGCTTATCGAGATCAAGCAGAGGATATACGAGGGCACTCTCTGGGAGTATCTTGAGATGAAGGCGAGAGCCCACCCTACGCTTTACAGATTCCTGAAAAACCTACGCCGATATCGCCACCTCCTCGAAAAGTTCGACCCAGAGACTCATCCAGAGCCCCACGGCCTGCTCTTTTTCCAAGACACAACGCCCTCCAGACCTGAGCCAGCAAGACATCAAATGAGGCTGGTGGAGATTGAGCCTGCGGCTAAAAAGGCCGTTGTACTCAGAGTAGACGAAAAACCATATAACAGAAGCTGGCAGTACAGACTGATAAAAAGCATCGCCGAAAACAATGTTCATGTACTCTTCTTTGACCCGGCGTTCGGCATCGTGCCGGAGGAGGTGGCCGACGTCTACCCCCTGTCTCAAAACGATACAGAGGGCGAAAATGAGGAGGCGCGCGCCTATCTATATGAGTGGCTAGAGAAATACGACGTAATATTCACATACAACGTCGATATCCCGCTCGTCTCCAAGAAGGTGATACGTCTAAGGTCTCTCGACGACCTTGCCCAGTATATGTAATTATATGTAGAGTCTAGATGTCTCCTCCTTCTTAGCCTGCTCCTCAAGCCGCCTACGCACTTCGGCGATCTCCCTCTCGAGCTCCTCGGCCAGCTGTCTCAAACCGCTTGTATCCACCGGGAAGTTAAAAAGCCCTGAGAAGAACTCCACCGCCACGCTTGCGGCGTAGGGGTCGGCAGGTCTCGAGACGTCTGCGTATGGCAATATCACCAACGCGGGGACGTCCAGCTCTTCTAAAAAGGACGTTAAGTAGGCCAGTGGGCCTACTATCTGTAGCCCCTGTTCCAACACCTTGGCGCCGCCGGTGGGCAACCCGCTTCTCTTATATGCGCAAGTGTACACTATACGTAGTAGGTCCTCGTCTCTTTTTAACCTGCCGTCGAGCCCGCCGAAGAGAACCGCAGCCTTGAACTCGTTGGCGGCTATCCACGACGCAAGTGCCTTCGTATAGTCGTAAATAGCCGCCTCGTGTATCCCGTAGTTATTCACCACGCCCACAACCCTACCACATGAAAAGATCTCGTTTTGCAACAGTAGCCTTTCGCCTTCTATTGAGATTATGGGTGGTTCGCCCCTATGCCTAACAACCCCCACAACTTCACAGTTCCGGGCAATGTATTTAGTGGCGAGGTGCCCCACTATGCCGATTCCAGCAAAGCCGGTGATGAAGATCTCGTAGTCCTCCACCGGCTTGAATACCTTGAATTCTATCTTCATATCTTGTCCAGCTTTTCGTATACCTTTGTAAGTTTGTTTATCTCCTCCACGTTTTCTATATATTCCAATTGCGAGCCACATACTGGACATATACCGCCTCTGTTGACCGCCTCGTCTAGGGTATATCTCATAAAACAGTTGGGGCAAACGTAGAAGGCGCCCTCTGCCAGAGACCGTATAAGCGACGAAATCTTCTCCTTCGCCACTCTAGACCTGTTCTTAATAGCTTGACGTATGATGTCGTTATCCACATACCACGTATATTCTATCCTATAATCCTCGGTAGTCCTCTTCTTGACCCCCACCAAGTTGTGTTTCATCAGGTACTGTAGTATCCTCCTGGTCTCCGCCGTGGATATATTCAGGAGAATCGCAACCCGGTCGTCTGTGAGGTCTTCGCCTCTTTCAAGAAGCATCTCCACGATTTTACGTGCCAACCTGCCGTACTCGGGGCTGTCAAACTCTATGGCGACGGCTTTCTCCACTATGTATAGATATGCGTCCTTCACACCATCTATCCGCCACGCCTTTATAAGTATGTTGCCCCGAGCCTTAACCCCGACTGCTCCTGTTCGGTATGGGGATGAACGTAACGCCGCCCACTCGTAACCCCCTTGCGCCGTCTTCTTCCGTGGACCTAACGATGAAGTAGCCGGGCACCTTGAAGAAGAGGACGGCCTTGAGGGCCTCTATGCCGAAGCCCGTGGCCGCCGAAACCGGTACAAACCAGGCAAAGTACCGCCTAAACAAGTCACGTAGGTACCTTACGTCTCCTAGCCGGATCTTGTCGACCTTGTTCACCACAAGTATTATCCTATCTCTCTCTACGCCAACCTCCCCAAGCGTTTCCACCGAAGTCTCCAGCTTCCTAGTTATCTCCTCCCGAGGCTCGGAGCCGTCCACAACTAGTAGGATCGTATCTGCGTCTATAACCTCCTGCAGTGTGGAATGGAACGACTCGATAAGCACCGGCGGTAGGTCGTCAATAAATCCAATGGTGTCTGTCAACACGATTCTCTTACCCCAGAGGTCCAACGCCCTGCTGTAAGTCTCCAGGGTTGCAAATGGCTTCCCATCTACAAGCTTGTTCTCGCCGACCAACCTGTTGAAAAGCGTGGTCTTGCCTGCGCTGGTGTAGCCTGTGATGACCACCTCCGGCACCCCCACCTCCTTCCTCTTGGCTATGTGAGCCACCCTACTCCTCCGCACCTCCTCCAGCCTCCGCCTAATTGTGGAGATCCTCTTCACCATGTGGCGATAGTAGGCATCGACGATATACTCGCCGGCGCCCATAAAGCCTAACTGCTCCCCCATCTTGGCCCGTCTTAAGTACTCCTTTACCTTAGGAAGCTCGTACCTCAACCTGGCAAGCTCGATCTGTAGCTTGGATTCTATGCTCCCCGCCCTCTTCTCAAATATAGATAATATCACCAACACCCTGTCGATGACTCTACGCCTAAAAAGCCGCTCCAAGTTAAAGACTTGAAGCGGCGACAGGCTGTGATACGCTATAAAAACGTCGAAATCTCTCTCCGCAACTTCCTTAGCCTTCCCAGAACCCAGATAAAACCTGGTATCAGCCCTGCCGAACTGAGCCACCAGATCAACCACGTCAAACCCAGCAACCTCGACAAGAGAGACAAACTCCTCCAGCCTGTAGTTTAAATTGAGCGTCTTAGGACCGACGTAGGCCAGAAGAGCCCTACTCCTCACCCTCGTCCCTGATCTCTGCGACCTCGCCCAAGGTAAGACCTCTCTCGACCTTGCCGCCGCTTTTAGCAACGCCCTCCTCGGCGGTCTCCACCAAGAGTCTCACCCCCAGAGCCCTCTCCAGCCTCTTGGCCAGCGCTAAGTCAGGCTGCAACTGCCCCGCCTCTATTCTTCTCAAGACTGTCTCCTTAACCCCCAGCATAGCCGCCAGCGCCTCTCTAGAAAGGCCGAGATTCTCTCTAGTCCGCCGTATGACCTCCCCGAAGTTCTCAACAAGCTCAACCTCTAGAGGCAACGGACGTGGCGCGGCGGGTCTAGGTCTGGGCGCCGACTTTTTTTGCACAGCAACCTGAGGCCGTTGCAAGGTTGTCCTCCTGCCGTACTGCGCCGCGCAACTTCTACACACATACAAAACAGCCTTGTCAACCTCTACGGGTATTGGCTCACCTTCTATCGGTCTGCCGCAGATTTCACAATACACGCAACCAACCTCTAGGTTATTTAAAAAGCTTAATTACCCGTTGCGTGGCAACTGCGGTCATAAACATAATAGCATATCTCTACGGACGGGTCGTGGCCGAGAAGCTCCGCAAACGCCAGATCAGCATTGAATACAACAAGGCCGGCAGGATCAGACGCGTATATGTAGATGGGAAGCTAGCCTTTGTGCTGAGAAACAACGACGGGTACCTCCTCCCCACGCTATACGGCGCCACCTTTCTAGAGAGACGTGTTGTCCTAGATCCAGAGGCCGTTGAGTATGTAAAAGAGGGGCGCAACGTCCCCGCCAAGTATATAGTACAGGTGTCGCAGGAGGCGAGGCCCTACGGAGAAGTCGCGGTGATAGACCCCCGCGGCTCGGTGATAGCTGTAGGGAGGCTCATGTATAGTGCTAGGGAGCTCACGCTGAGAAGGGGATACGCGGTAAGGGTCAGAGAGTCTCTGAAAAAAGCTAAAGAACCGCAGAAAGAGCCTCGTCGATAGTCCTATATTCGCCGAGAAGCTCCGAGCCTCTGTATACCTCCACCTTTTTCAGCACACACTGCTGAATTATGTTCTGCGGCGTGACCCCGGGAAACACGCGGGACCACGGGGCAGGTCGGCCCTCTTCGTCTAGGGCCTTGATCTCTCTGTCTACGCCAACCTTGCCGCGGCACTTCATAAAATATAACACGAAACGCACTCCCCGGCTTCTTGAAGCCTCTACTAGTCGTTCAAACAGCTTCAGCATAGACGTTACGCGGTAGCCTGATCTTCCTCACGAAATAGTACGTGACGGTGCCGTCGTTGCTCACTAGCGCCAACACGACAGGCATAGAAAGAGTCTCGCCCATATTTATAACGCTTAACAGAGTCTGGACCGTAACCTCCACGCCCTCCACCATGACGTAGAAGAGATATCTGTCTTTTTTCTCGGCAACAAACATCCTATCCCCAAGCCTCTCCAGGATTTTGAACCCACGAGACTGGAGATCTTTGAAGACCTGCTCGACAAGTACGTCCTCCACGTGACTAAGGCCTGGCGACTTTTTAAATCTGCCCTCTGTGCGATAAACTTTATATACAGCTCCCAGTAGTGGGCCATGGCTTCGGACGTCAGCAAATGCTTCGCCACACTCGGAGCCACTTTACAGGACTCTATTGGGAAACAGGTGCTTGTCAAACTTAGAGACAGCCACGAGATCAGAGGCATCCTCCGCGCGTTTGATCAGCACGTCAACCTGCTACTTGACGACGCCGAGGAGATCATCGACGGCAATGTGTATAAACGCGGAACCATAGTTGTGAGGGGAGAAAACGTGCTCTTCATCTCGCCGGTGCCATGAAGGGCACGCCGTCGATGGGTAAACACAACAAAGGAAAGACCCATATCAGGTGCCCACGTTGCGGACGCCACTCCTACAACGTCACTAAGAAATACTGTGCATCCTGCGGCTGGGGCAGGACTAAACGCTGGAGAAAGTACAACTGGGCCAAATAGATTTAGCACCAATACTCAGTGTTATATGGTGGAGACGGCCCGTCATCGCTGAGCTGGGTGATGTATAATCTGGGTTCTGACTCTTTGAGTCTATTGGCATCTATAATCGTGCTTTATGTAGTAGTGGACCCCATTGGTAACATACCCCTGTTTACCGCAGTTACCGCGAGGCTGGATCCCGCGCGTAGGCGCAGAGTTCTCGTTCTCTCCGTTGTCGTCGCCGCCTTTATCCTGGCGCTTTTTGCAACCTTCGGCGTTGAGTTCTTCGGCTACTTTGGAGTTACTCTCGGCGACTTCATGGTGGCGAGCGGAATTATACTCACAGTGTTCTCTCTGCTTTACCTCACCCGGCCATATGAACAGGGCGTCGCCGCAGAAGGGATGGAGGTAGCTATAGTGCCACTTGCCGTACCCTTCCTAGCGGGGCCGGCATCTATCTCATACGTCCTCCTCCTCTCCAGGGAGGCGGGGCTCCTCCACGCCCTTGTGGTGATTATAGTAGTTTCACTTCTCACACTCGCAACCTTGCTCGCCTCAGAAATGGTGATCAAGATCTTAGGCATCCTCGGCATCCGCGTCGTGGAAAAAATAATGCTCATCTTAAGCGTCGCCATCGGGATCTCCCTAATCCGCAGAGGGTTGTCCCAGTGGCTTGCCGAATCCTCTGGATAGATATTTTATATATTCCTAACACCATGAGAAGCTATGTCTGTCAAAGTCCATATCCGCGGCCAGGCGGCGGCGCCTGGCTCTCTTGCAGATGCTCTTAAAGACGTCAAGCTTAAACTGGTCACGATCTCAGGCAAGGGCGGCGTGGGGAAATCGCTTGTGACCACCTCTATAGCTGTGGGCTTCGCCATGAGGGGGTACAAAGTCGGCATACTAGACGGCGACGTCTACGGGCCCACAGTGCCCAAGATGCTAGGTCTTTCAGACGCCACTCTTTATGTGGATCAGAAGACGGGTAAGGTCATCCCAGTAACGGGGCCGCTAGGCATAAAGGTGGTTTCCATCGAGTTCGCCTTGCCCAGCGACGACACCGCAGTTATATGGAGGGCCCCCCTGGTGAATCAGGCGCTCCGCGACTTCATAGCGCAGGTAGACTGGGGCCCGCTCGACGTCTTAGTTGTAGACCTTCCGCCGGGCACTGGCGATGCCCCCTTAACAATAGCGCAGAGCTTGCAGGGAGGGCTAGACGGAAGCGTAATAGTGACTATACCGACTGAGATATCGCGGAGGATCGTGTTAAAGTCGATAGACTTCTCTAGGAGGCTAAACATCAGAGTAGCTGGCGTGGTTGAGAACATGTGTTGTTTTAAGTGTCCCGGCGACGGTAAGGTGTACTACATTTTCGGCAAAGACGCAGGCAAAAGAATCGCAGAAGCAGCGGGAGTGTCCTTCTTAGGCGGCATACCTATAGACCACGAGCTCTCACAGCACCTAGACGCAGGAAGACTCCACGAATTCCTCGCAAAAGATAACGAGACGGCGAGGACCGTCCTGTCTATCGTCGACAAGCTGGCCGAGATGTATAAGGACAAGCTGACACAGCAAGCTCAGCCGAGGCAGGAAAAGCCTAGAAGAATCTCGCTACTAAAGCTCCCCGGCGAAGAAGAGGAAGGAGAGAGCTAGCTTCTCAGGCTTCTGCCGGTAAAGACATGCGGCAGCAACTCGCTTAGCTTTGCCGTAATTGCCTTCTCTCTGCTGGCCATCACTACAAGCGCTTCTGGGTTGAATTCGGCGATGACTTGCCTGCAGGCGCCGCAGGGCGGCGTCGGCTCCTCCGTGTCTGTGTAAACCACCACCACCTCGATGTCTCTATCCCCCTCCGACACCGCCTTAAATATTGCTACTCGTTCGGCGCATACGGTTAGGCCGTAGGAGGCGTTCTCTACGTTAACCCCCGTGTAGATTTTGCCGCTTTTAGTCTTTACAGCCGCGGCGACTTTGAACTTGGAGTAGGGGGCATACGCGTTGTCTATCGTCGCCTTGGCCCTTTCGATCAAGTCTTCCATGCGGCTTAGTTTATATATGGATTTTAAGGATGTGGCACGTGGCTACCGCCGAAGAGGTGAGAAAGAAAATCGTGGAACACGGCGCATCTATACGTGATAGGGTTATTGAAAATCTTCCACACAGCTACGCCCTGTTAGTGGAGCAAGTCAAGTCCATTTCACGGACCTACAAGACCGACTTCGACACGTTCGTAGCCAGCCTCTCCAACGTGAAGGGGCTGGATCTTTTGATAATATACACCGCGCTTGTGGCGTTGCTGAGCAAACACAAGCCGCTTAGCGACCCGGAGCTTAAGAACTTAGCCGTTGCGTATGAGCGTCACGTCTACGACGTGTTCTCCGCCTCGAGAATACGCAGAGCCCTCGAAGAGACTGGTATTGAGAAAGACGTCGCAAACCAGGTCATCACAGACGTTTTGAGAACGTCTAGCGTCATAAACAACAAATACAAGTCTCTATACCTCTGGATAGCTAAGCAGAGAAAAATCGCGGATTTCGAAAACGACATCAGGAAAGTAATTTTCAGAGGGGAAGGCGGCAATCGAGTCGGCAGAGGTGCGAAGCTCTTCCTCCGTCTCTTTATACACGAGACCAACATCCCGCTGGCTACCAAGATAGCCTACAGTCAAGAACACAAGAAGTACATCCTCCACGGAGATATGTACACGGCGCTTGTGACGTTGAGATCGGGGGCGTTTGAAGACGTAGCTACCCTCACAGCCGAGAGGGTCAAGGCACGAGTCGCGAAAAGGCTACTCTGCGAAGCCAGAGAAGGCAAATGCCGTGACGTGGTACTGAGACTCGAAAGCATCCGCGGCCTCGTGAGACATGTGGGCAAAATAAGCGGAGACCCCGTGCTTTTTGAAAGAGGCGCCTACGACATAGGTTCCAAATACTGCAAAGACCTAAGATGCGAAGAGTGCCCACTTAAAGACATCTGCAAAAGATACATCTTTATCAAACTGAAATAGATAAAAACAGGCGAATCAAGCTACTTATGCTGAAGGGGAAAGTTTCTATAGTAACCGCGGCGAGCCGGGGCATAGGAGCCGGCGTGGCTTCCGTCTTGGCACGGGAGGGGTCAAACCTAGTTATAGCGTCGAGAGACTCTGCGAGGCTCGAGAAGCTCGCGAAGGAGCTTGAGGCTAGATACGGCGTCTCGGTGGTGCCCGTTCAAGCGGATCTAACCAAGAGGGAGGACGTGAGGCGGATAGCGGAGACCGCCGTCCGCCACTTCGGCAAGGTGGATGTGTTGGCCTACAACACGGGGCCGCCTAAGCCCGGAACCTTCCTCGAGCTCTCCGAAGAGGATTGGGAATACGGCGTGAGGCTTCTCCTCATGAGCGCCGTCTGGATAACCAGAGACATATTGCCCCACATGGTGGAGAGGAGACAGGGCCGTCTGATATACATAACTTCATCCACGCTGAAGCAACCCATCCCTACGCTTACGCTTTCCAACGTCATTAGGATCTCCCTAGCAGGCCTAGTGAAGACCCTAGCATATCAGCTGGGGCCGTACAACATCCTGGTTAACGGGATCATGCAGGGGTATGTCGACACCGAACGCGTCAGGGAGGTGGCAACCGCCAGGGCGCAGAGAGAGGGGCGCAACGTTGAAGACATCATAAAAGAAATAGAGAGGGAGGTTCCCCTAGGCAGGCTGGCTAAGCCGGAGGAGGTCGGCGAGCTGGTGGCCTTCCTGGCGTCAGACAAGGCCAGCTACATCACTGGGTCGCTGATACTGATCGACGGGGGGAGGACCCTATGTATATAGGTTCAACGAGGCAAACAGCTTGTCTACTATTTCGCGGTTTATCTTGAAGCCGTATTTAATCTCCAGATACGCCTTTCTGAAGGCCGCTACGTCGCGTCTAACTAAGGCCGGATCCTCCCCGCGCAACACGCGCGCCACAAATCTGGCAATTTCTCGCATCTCGTCCTTCCCCATGCCGAAACGCGTCATCTCCTGGACGCCTATTCTAATTCCGCTGGGCTTCAACACGCTTTTGTCCCAAGGCAGGGCGTTTTTGTTAACTATTATGTTCGCCTCCTCAAGCAACGTCGCAACTTTGTCGCCGCCGCCGAACTTAGAGACATCTACCGCCACTTGGTGCGTCTTCGTGAATCCCTGCCTTTCCGCAACCGGCGTGATGCCCTCCGCAGAAAGCGCCTCGGCCAGCACCTTGGCGTTCTCCACGACCTTGGCCGCGTATTCTCCTCCAAACATCTCCATCTCGACCAGAGTCACGTAGGTAGCGGCGTAGCGGTGCAGGTGGTAGTTTGAGGTGAAGGTGGGGAACACCGCCCTTTGTATCTGCCCGTTTATCTCATCCCCCAACACAGTGGCTATAAGCCCGCCTTGGGGTCCCGGAAAAGTCTTGTGGGTTGACGCAGTGGTTACGTCGGCGCCTTCTTTCAACGGATTTGGAAAAACGCCGCCGACTATTAAGCCCAAGACGTGCGCGGAGTCGTGAAGCACATATGCGCCCACAGTCTTTGCGATCTCTGCTATCTCCTTGACGGGATGCGGAAATAGATAAAGCGATGCGCCGAGAATTACTAGGTTCGGCCTTTTCTCCTCTATAACCTTACGCGCGGCGTCTACGTCTATGTTGAAGTTCTCCACGTCCCACGGCAACTCCACAGACTTGAGCCTAAGCGCCTTCAACCCGCCGACGGTGTTGTGGCTTATGTGCCCCCCGAACTTCACAGGCAAAGAGGTGACGAGGCCGCCTTCGGGGACCAGGGCAAAATACGTGGCTAAGTTAGCCACGGTGCCTGAGATCGGCCTTACGTCGACGAACCCAGCGCCGAGGACCTTGGCAAATCGCTTGGATAGGGAGTCCTCCAACGCGTCTACATATTTCGTCCCCTGGTAATACCGCTGGCCCACCGTGCCCTCTGCATATCTACCGGCGAGGTCGTTCACATAGAGGAGCTCCGCAAGAGGCGACATTACGTTTTCGCTGGCGATGAGATTTATAGTCTCGCCCCTCCTCCAAGCATTGTGTCTTAATACGGTGTCTATGACATCCGCAACCTCTTGGGGAAACATATCCCCTCAATTTAGCCAGAAATTAATTATTTAGCCCCGCTCCAGCGATATCACCCGAACCCTAGTATGGGGGTACTGACCCTCCTCGTCTTTCTCCCACTTCTTCAACATGTCCCAAATGGTTAGGAACGCGACGCCCACGGCGAAAAGCGCCTCCGGGGCCGGGGGGAGATCTCTGGCCTTGATTGTGACGTGTGTTCTTAGCGTATCTGCTACGTCTATGTCTATTTTGAGGTGTTGAACTGCGGGGCAGGAGCCCCCCACTAGTTCGCAAAGTCTCTTGACGTTGAGCGCGGCGGCCGTCTGCGCCGCATAGAGCGGGTGGCCCTTCTCCACCGGCTTATTGACGAGCTCTAGGTTCCTCATCTCCATCTCGCCGTATGCAGACGCCAGAAGGTCGCCCACTCTAGTAAGAGCGGTCTCTACGGGCTGCGGCGGCGTGATGGGTTGCGCGACGCCTTTACGTTTCACGTCTACCGAAAGGTTCTTCAAGGCGGTGGAGCCGGAGGCCACGGCTCCCACCAACGCCCCAAAGAGGACGTCCATCTCGACGCCGGTTTGCCACTCGGTGACACCCTCTACGTAGAGCTTACCCTCTCTGCAGTAGGCGGAGGCTGAAAGAGGTAGCGGGTGCAGAAACGGGAGGTAGCGGTATGCGTTCACTGCGGCACGTATGGCAGACGCCGTATTGCACACATCAGCAGAGGCCTCGACGGAGGCCTTTGCGTATCTAGAGACGTCAGGTTTCCTAGAGACGTCGACTATCATTGAAAACACCTCTCTGCGTCTTCGTACAACCTCCTAAGCTCCGACTGCGTCAGCTTGCGCCTCTCGGCCCTCTGGAGCAAGATCTTGGCGGCTAGCAACCTGGCGTTTCTCTCGTCGAGCTCCTTCATCAGGTGGCTTAACAACTCGTCGCAATTCTCCACAGGCGCGTCGACGTATTTCTCAAAGAGCTTCGCCTTCTTTATCTCCACCTCGACCCAGGCGTAGTCTATCTGCGGCATCGGCCATTTGTGACCACAGCGCTTACACACAAACTCGTTGCTCGGGAGGAGCATTAAGTCCCTTGAACCGCACATGGGACAAGACACGACCTGTCAGATAATGGGGTTAAAATGCTTTCAGCAGTGAAGCCTCCGCTGCTCTATCCAGTTCCGAAGCCTTGGCCCGTAGACCCGCGGCGCCAACGCGAGGTCTTGCACGGTGCGGGACCCCGTGAGGAACATGGCAATCTTAACCTCTGCGGCTACTATCTCTATCTCCTCTCTTAACCTGCCCTCCAGCACCGCCTTTAGAAACGGCTGAGACATGGTAAAGAAGTTGGCGCCGAGGGCAATCGCCTTAGCCCCGTCGAGACCGCCTCTGATGCCGCCCGACGCTATGACGAAGCCGGTATATGCAGACTTAACCTCGCAGATGGAGGCCGCGGTAGGTATGCCCCACGTCTTGAAGGTCTCGGCGACTCTTTGATGCAGGCCGGAGGCCCTGGCGCCCTCTATAGCCACAAAGGAGGTGCCCCCTAAGCCGCCGACATCTACGGCGTCTGCAAGGCCCGTGAGTCGGGCGGCAACCTCTTTTGAAATACCGTTACCTACCTCCTTGACGATAAGGGGCTTGCCGGCGGCTTTCTTTATAACTTTTATTTTTTCCAACACACCCCTAAAGCGGGGCTCCCCTTCCGGTTGCACCGCCTCCTGTGCTGGGTTTAGGTGTATTGCGACGGCGTAGGCGTCGATCATATCGACCGCCTGGATCACCCACTCGGCCAGCTTCTCCTCAGACAGCTCAGCCAACTGAGGTGCGCCTAGGTTAGCCACCTTGGGCACAGAGGGGGCGTTCTGTTTAACTACCTCAAACGTCCACCTCACCTCGGGCTTCATCAATGCAATTCTCTGAGAACCGACATATATAGGTATGCCGAACTCTTCAGCCGCCTTGGCCAACTCGGCGTTTATCTTACCGGCGAGCTCAGTACCGCCCGTCATGGCACCTATGCCAAACGGGGCATTTACTTTAACGCCTAAAAAACGCGTGGTAAGGTCCACCTCGGAGAGGTCTATCTCAGGAAGCGCGTTGTGTATGAGAAAAACCTCCTCAAGCCAAGAGGTGCCCACTTGCGAAATTTCCGACGCGGCTAGGTAGATGTGGTCGTTCTTCCGCTTATCTATCGCCATTACTGTTTCTGCACTCTAGCCCTCACACATCCACGACCGGTACAACGCGAACCAATGAAGCCGACCTTCTGGCCGGGAGGCGCCGTCTTAGGCACCGGGGTGCCGCCCTTCTGGTGCGAGCCGCCGCCGTGTGGATGCGCATACGGCGACATGGCCTTGCCTCTGACCAGCGGGTACTTCCACGCCTTCGCCTTGGCTCTGTGATACTTTTTACCGGCTTTCAACAGGGGCTTCTCGATTCTCCCGCCGCCTGCCACTATGCCGACGGTGGCCCTCCCCCTTGAATCAACCTCAACAATCCTGCCACTGGGCAACCTGACGATGGTCTTGTTTTCCTCAGGTTTCTGGCCTATCACCACGGCGTATGTGCCGCCAGACCTGGCGAATTTGCCCCCATCCCCCGGCCTCTTCTCCACGTTGAAAATCATCGTGCCCTCGGGGATCTTGCCCAGTATCATGATGTTACCTGTCTTTGGAGACGCCGTCTCGCCCACCTCCACCACCTGGCCCACATAGAGACCCTCCGCGGCGTAGTTGAAGAACTCAACGCCGTTTTCCAGCCTTATCTTAGCCACAGGCGCGTTAAGGCCCGGCTCATGGAGGATGTCAACCACGTAACCTCTCCCCGAAGCCGCCGCAAGCGGCGGATACCTGACGGGGCCGTCTCTCTTCCAGCTAGGCGATCGGAACTGAGATCCTCCTCTTCCCCTCCTCTGCACAAGGATCCTCTTACCCATCGCGCACCAAGAGAGAACAGTTTATAAACATTATGCGGAGGAGGAGTCGGTGAAGTGATGCATCTCGTCTGACCCGTGACGACCACACGGCACGCGGATCTCCCGCGACAAAGTGAATGTTTAAATACATCCCACAGGTTCCGACGCCATGGGTCGCGTCAGGCCTAGATATATCAAGTCGCTCGGAGAGAAGCTCCTCGAAATGTACCCAGAAAGGTTTACTGACAACTTTGAGGAGAACAAAAAAGCCGTCGCGGAGCTTGCAGACATCCCCAGCAAAACTGTCAGAAACAGAGTAGCAGGATACATAACTAGGCTTGTAAAGCGACGCAAGGCCCAAGAAAAGGCTGAATCCACGGCGTGATATGCCCCTCACTAAAGGCGATTACATACTTCTTGACTACACCGTAGTGGAGAAGGACGAGAACAAAGTCGTAGAGACCACGCAGGAGGCCGTCGCCAAAGAGGCCGGCATCTACAGGCCGGAGGAGGTGTACGGCCCCCGCCTCATAATCCTCGGCGAGACGCCTCTCTGGGAGCCCGTGGAAAATGCACTACTGAGCGTCGACGAGGGACAAGACTTCGAGGTTGAGGTGCCGCCTGAGAAGGCATACGGCGTAAGAGACCCCAGCAAGGTGAAGATAGTATCCATTAGAGAGTTCCACCGCCACGGCGTGGTTCCAAGTGTCGGCGATGTGGTGGATTTCGAAGGTCAACGTGCCAGGGTGGTCTCCATATCGGGCGGACGCGTCGTGCTGGACTTCAACCACCCGCTAGCCGGCAAGACCTTCGTAGTAAGAGGCAGAGTCGTCAAGAAGCTCGCAACCACGGAGGAGAAGGCCGTTGCGCTTCTTAAGCTGTACCTGCCACGGGTGTCTGAGGACAAGCTAAAGGCCGCGCTTGAAGGCGACGTCTTGACTGTGACGCTACCGGCCGAGGTGTTGCTGTATGAGCGCATCGGCGGCGTGCTTCTCCAGTACGCATCTGAGGTCTCCACGAAATTCCAAAACGTGAAGAAAGTGCGGTTCATAGAGGAGGTAGAGCTAAAGGGTTAGCCAACATTTATAAGGCATTTTCAACATCCCCTCAATGACCACTACGGTTGGAATAGCGGTGAAAGATGGCGTCGTACTCGCTACAGACAAGAGAGTGACGGCGGGTTACTACATCGCCCACAAACGTGGGGAGAAGATCTGGAAGATCGACGACCATGTGGCCGCCACTATGTCCGGCGGCGTCGCCGACCTCCAGTCGGTGTTGTCTTTCCTAACGCTACGTGCGAGGGAGTACAAGATGGAGCACAAAAGGCCGATACCCATTCGTGCACTGGTTAACTACGTCTCTCTTATCTTATTCTATTCCCGCCCCTACATATACCTAGTCCACTCGATAATAGGAGGGGTGGACGAGGAGGAGGGGGCCGTCCTATATATGACAGACTGGCTCGGCACAGTCACAAAGGAGAAGCACGTGGCGACGGGTAGCGGCTCGCCTTATGCCATGGGCGCGCTTGAGGTCGGGTATCGGGAGGACTTAACTCTCGAGGAGGCAATCAACCTCGCCATAAAGGCTGTGAAGGCAGCCATCAGGAACGACCCAGGCTCCGGCGAGGGCATCGACGTGGTCACAATCACAAAGAAAGAGGGCTTCAGACGCGTCTTTACAGCCCAGCAGAAGATTATCCTCCCGGAGTAGGCCCCAGCGCCGGGGAAAGATAAAAACCTGTCAAATCTCGAATATATGCAGATCGAGGATTTGTGGATACGGAAAATCTTTACCGGCCGCGGAGACGTCACGGTCGAGGTAGAGCTGACGGCGGAGGATCCGTCGAGCGGCGAGGTTTTAGTCACTAGAGCCGCGGCTCCCGCTGGCGCGTCTAGGGGCGCTAACGAGGTGGTTTATTTCCCCGAGGGCGGCGTAGACGCCGCCTTGGCCGCGTTTGAGAAGCTCGTGGCGCCGGAGGTTGTGGGGCTTGACGTCACTGAGGCGTATGCGGTAGACGGCAAGCTTGAGGAGATCGACGGCACCCCTCGGTTTGAGCGCGTCGGTGGCGCGGTTGCTATAGCGACTTCTCTCGCCGCGGCTGAGGCCGGCGCAGCTGCGTTGGGCATCCCGCTTTTCAAGTTTCTCGGCGGTGCATATGCGCGGAAGTTGCCTCTGCCCCTCGGCAACGTCATAGGCGGCGGCAAACACAGCAGGGGGCTGGGCCCCGACATCCAGGAATTCCTCGTCATCCCGCTTAACCCGCCGGACATCTTCACTGCCGTTTACGCCAACGCGGAGGTTCATAAAAGGACGTTGAAACACATCTTGAAAGTAGACAGCTCCTTCACAGGCGGCAAGAACGACGAGGGGGCTTGGACCCCGCGTATATCCTCGCGTACGGCCCTGAAAATCTTGAAGGAGGTTGCGTCTGAGGTTGGCAGGGAGCTGGGCATCGAGATGGGGCTCGGCGTTGACATAGCCGCGTCGAGCCTCTGGAATGGGGAAAGGTACGTCTACAGGAACGAGGGAGTCGAGAGGGGGCCCAGGGAGCAACTGGAGTTTGTGAGGAAGCTGGTCGAGGAGTTTGACTTGATGTATGTGGAGGATCCCTTCCACGAGGAGGACTTCCAGACATTTGCCGAGTTAACCGACAAGTACAGAGATAGGCTGATCGTCGGCGACGACCTCTTCGTGACGAATCCGAAGCGTATAGAAGAAGGCGGCAAGCTCAAAGCCGCCACTGGGGTCATAATTAAGCCTGACCAGATAGGGACCCTCCTCAGGGCGTACCAAGCGGTAGCCGTTGCAAAGGAATACGGCATGAAACCCGTGGTTTCGCACCGCTCGGGTGATACCGAGTACAGGACGCTTGCACATATAGCTGTGGGGTTCGGGGCTGAGGTGATAAAAACCGGCATTATGGGCGGCGAGAGGACGGCCAAGCTGAACGAGCTCATCAGGATAGGCGACTATCTGGGGAAGTGGGCTGTCCTTTCCCAACTCAGCCGCGGTCGGTAGTAAACAACATATTTTAATGCGAACCAACGGGGTTGTGTGGGGGTTCGTGTAAAGACGCGTATTTGGGTTGACATAGACGGTCACGAGCTTGTAGGCCCGGGCATCTACAGCATTTTGAAAGCGCTGGAGGAGACGGGGTCTATAGCATCAGCCGCAAGGAGGCTTGGCTACTCCTATAAGTTCATCTGGACATATATCAAGAAGCTTGAAGACGTGTTAGGCGTCCCGCTCGTGGAGTCACGCCGTGGGGGCAAGGAGCGGGGCGTGACGGAGCTCACGGAGATCGGCAAGCTCCTGCTGAACTACTACGAGTCTCTAAGTAGAGAGGTGGAGCAGGTGGCTAAGACGTGGGAGACGAAGTTCGCTGAGTTGCTATCCGCCCTAGAGCAGTATAAGTCGAAGCAAACACGGGAGGGGGGCGGGGAGGAAATTCCCTACTACGAGGAGGAGTAGAGCTTGAACCGCGGCTCCCGCTGGGCTAACGCGCTCCTAACGGCATGGAGCAACCCCTCGACGTCTCTATTCCTGATGTGCGGCAACAGGTCTACGGCGGGCTCTGCGTAGATACACGTCTTGAGCTTCCCGTCGCTTGTGAGCCTCATGGTGGAGCAGCCGTTACAGAAGGTTGGGTTGCCGTAGTTTTTAATAAGTTCTATAGAGACGCCGCCTAGAATAAACACAGGTCTGTTGTGGAGCTCTCTTCTAAGCCCAACAGGTCTCCCCCCCAACTCTGCGATGATTTTTACAACCGTTTCTACCGGCTCGTAGAACTGGTTGAACACGTCTGCGCCTTGTCCGCTCGGCATGAGTTCTATGAACTGCAGAGATGCCCCTAGCGACGAGGCGAGCTTGACAAGTTCCTTAACGCTTTTCCTGTCGGTGTTCACATCTCTCAGCACAACAGCGTTAAGCTTTATCGATATGCCGAGCTCCTTGCTCTTGAAGAGACCGCGCAGAACCTCGTTGAGGAGGCCGGGCGGGGTGCCGGTGATTTTCGAGTACTTATCAGGCTCCACAGTGTGTACCGACACGTTTACTCTACGCAGTCCGGCGACGCTCAGCCTCTCCGCCCATCTCTTCAGCAAGTAGCCGTTGGTAGTCAACGTGACTGGGGCTCCGGTCTTAGCTATATTTGCCACCACTATGTCTATATCGCGTCTCAGAAGCGGCTCGCCCCCCGTTATTTTGAAGTCTGTGACGCCAAAAGAGGCAAAGACGGACGAGACGAATCCGTAGTCCTCCGCGGTTAAGTAAGCTCCCTGCCGCCTAAATTGGCCCTCGAAGTGGCAAAAGACGCAATTGTAGTTGCACTCGTCGTTAATCACGTACCGGACTTTCAGGAACGGCCTCCCGTATCTGTCGAATAACACCGACTCTACTCGAATAGCAGATTAAATATGTTAACCGTATACGTCTACTATACGTATACTTAAATCTCCGCGTTTTTCGGTTACCAGTGTGGGACATGTTAGCAACGGCGCCGGCACTTCTAGCCGCAGTGTTCGGCTGGCGGCTCTATAAGCATTTCATAGCCTTGTTGTGGGCTGTGTTTACCGCGTTCCTGTTAATCCTTTCTGTGGACCACGTGGTGGTTTTTGTGAATTCTTTGTTGGTGGCGCTGGTTTCTTCCAGGGCGTTGTTCGACAGATATAAAAACATTATAATAACAATATTTGTCATTACAGTTATTGTCAAGATTTTCTTATTTACAGAGTATTACCTGGACGAAAGATTTGCATATATATACTATATTGCAGATGGTGTGTTTACAGGGTTGTCTGTGTTTTTAATGTACCTATATGCGTTTAAGCCGACTAGACTAGATCGTCTATATTGGTTGTTGGTGCCGGCGGCCGTCCTATCGTCGATGCCTTCCATATCGGTGTCTATAGTTGCAGGTAGCGTGTTGGCCCTAGTGGATGCGTTGCCGTTGTTTGTGGCGTCTGCGGCGGCGCTTAATGCGGTGTATTTATTGGCGGCGGCTGGAGACCCCCTGGGGTTCGTTGCTACTGTTGCATTTGTCCTGGCATACGTACTGACATATAAGAGGGTGTTGTACCTCTCGCCTCTTGCCCCCGTGGGATGGCTTTATTCCTGGCTTGGCGGCAGATATAAGGTAATCAAGCTCCTGGGAGTTGGCGGGTTTAGCTACGTCCTAGCGGTGAAACAGAGAAGGAGCGTCTACGCTGCGAAGATATTACGTTATGTAGATGACTACGGCTCTCCGCTGGCCGGCGATGAGGGTATACTGCGCATATTTGGCCAAGAGATGAACAGATACCTGGAGATAAAGTCGGACTACGTGGTGAAGGCTTACGAGGTCTATCTGCCTGCTGTTGGGTACAGAGACGTTATTCAGTATCTGAAAAACCCGCCGTATATCCTGCTGGAGTATATGGAGGGGGGCACGCTTAGAGATCTGCTGAGAACCGCCAGGAGGTTGCCGGTGGGGCAGGTGGTGGAGCTGTTTAGACAGCTGGCCCAAGGTCTCTACGACATCCATAGGCACAACGTCGTTCACCTAGATATCAAACCTGAAAATATCATGTTTACTAGGGACAGGAAGACGGCGAAAATTGGCGATATGGGCATCGCAAAGGTGGTGACGGGGGGGTACGTGCGTAGTAGCTACATGTCGCCTGCCTACGCGGCGCCTGAGGTGAAGAGAGGAACGGCGACTTTCGCGTCAGATATATACTCGCTTGGCTGCGTAATATACGAAGCCGCCACAGGCATAAACCCCAACGTCTTTGTGGAAAATGGATACGAAATCCCGCCGCCGAGCGCCTACAACGCCGAGGTGCCTCCATGGCTTGACGAAATACTGCTTAGGATGTTGCGCCTAGATCCGACAGAGAGGCCCACAGCCGCCGAACTAGTTACGTTTTTAAGGAAGACCGTTGGCGGGGGGTGATGCCTTGGAGATGTCCTGTCTGCGGTACAGAGAACCGCGACGATGTTTTGACATGCAGAGTCTGCGGTGCATACAAGCCTGAAGCCACCACGAGGAAGACGACGCAGGTTTTTAAAGAGCCTGTCTCCACTTCTTTGGTCGTAGAAGTTCTTGAAAGCCCGGTCGAGTCCCTAGTAGGTAAGCGGTTCGAGTTCAAGGTAAGCACGCCGGGGGCCATAATCTCGGTGGGCAGAGCCGTGGAGAACCAGATAATCGTGCCGGACCCCGCCGTGTCGAGAAGACACCTACGTCTCATCGTTACTTCAAATGGCGTCGTCGTGGAGGACTTGGGCAGTAGCAACGGGACGTATCTGGTGGAGGAGGGAGGAGAGCGTCTGGTAAAAGTCGAAAACGTGGGTAGGCAGGCCGTCGTAAGGGTGGGAAGCACCAAGCTGAGGATAGCTTTCTTGCCTTCTTGAAAAACTTTATTAACCCTATTATTGGCGCACTTCGTATGTCAGAGGAAATGCAATATGAGTATTTAGTGCCGCTGGAGAAGTACCTAAGCGCCGGCGTGAGGCTGGGGACCCGCCTTTCTAACAAATACCTGGAGGACAGAGGCTTTATATTTGCCGTGAGACCTGACGGGCTTAGGATATTTGACATAAAGAAGATCGACGAGCGTCTAAAAATAGCGGCCAAGTTCATCGCTAGGTATCAGCCTGACCGGATACTGGTGCACACCACAAGACCCTACGGCTTCAAGCCTGTACAGATGTTCTGCAAATTCGTGGGGTGTAAGGCCTTGACTGGGCGCTTCATCCCAGGCACCTTGACGAACCCAAATCTTCCACACTACCAAGAGGCCGATCTCCTCTTTGTGGTGGACCCGAGACTAGACGCGCAGGCGGTTGCTGAGGCTGCCAAGATGGGCATCCCAGTCGTCGCGTTGGTCGACACAGACACGCCGCATCAGTACATAGACTTCATGATCCCCTGCAACAACAAAGGCAGGAAGAGCCTCGCTCTGATCTTCTGGATTCTGGCCCGGCAGGTATTGAGAGAAAGAGGCGAGCTGAAGCCTGACCAAGACCTCCCAGTGCCGCCGGAGGAGTTCGAAACGCGGCTGGTGCAGACCTAGTCTTGTCGCCGTCTTCTCGCCTAAAGCATCTCGGGGCGGAAATGCTTAATAACTGCGTTGAAGGCTGACATGATGCGGGTAAGGAAACCTGCTGTGGCCGGCTATTTCTACGAGTCCGACAGAGAGGAGCTTCTGCAACAGCTGGACTGGGCTGTGAAACACGAGTTAGGCTCCAAGGCCTTGCAACTCCCAAAGCTTGGAGCCGACGCGTTGGGGGGCGTGGCGCCTCATGCAGGGTATATGTACTCCGGGCCTGTGGCTACGTGGATATACTCGGCGTTGGCGGGGTTCGGGAAGCCCGACGTCTTTGTGATTGTGGGTCCTAACCACTACGGAATCGGGGCGCCGGTCGCAATAATGAAGTCTGGTGTGTGGGAGACCCCGCTGGGACGCGTCGAAATAGACGGAGAGCTCGCCGAGAGGATAATGTCCCACTACAAAGAGCTTGAAGACGACCCCCACGCCTTTTCTAAAGAACATTCTGTGGAGGTCCAGATACCGTTCATACAGTATTACTTCGGAGACGTAAAGATCGTGCCCATAGTGATGTGGAGGCAGACGTTGTCGACGTCTCGAGAACTCGGAAGAGCCGTCGCCGCGGCTATTAAGGAATACGGGAAGAAGGTGTATGTGATAGCCAGTAGCGACTTTAACCACTACGAACCGCACGACGTTACCGTGAGGAAGGACGACATAGCGATCAGCAAGATACTGCGACTGGACGAGGCGGGGCTGTTTGAGGCTGCCTCTAAATTCGACATCTCCATATGCGGGATAGGACCCATAGCCTCTCTTATAGTGGTAGCCAAGGAGCTCGGATACGGCAACGTAGCTTTGTTGAAACACGCAACGTCCGGCGACACCAGCGGCTACAGAGATGAGACGGTTGGATACGCCAGCATAATCTTTTACCGCTAAAACTTAACCTTCACAAGGTGGATCCCGCCTCTAATGCCGTAAGTCGCCACAAAAGGCCCAGTTTGTCTGATTGCAATAAGCTTCTCCAAGCCGTCTTCGTACCCCTCGGCCGGTATGTGTATGGGCTGTAAAGCCCATACCAGAGACAAGGCGCGGGCTACCTTCACGTTCGGAGTGCCCACGTAGACCGCCCGCAACGGCCTAAACTTGGCGATTCTCTTCGCCAAGGTGCCCGTCATGCTATACACCAGAATATCTGCGCCTAGGTCGTTGGCCAGCTCCACAAGCCCCTTCGCGAACCGGTCTCGGGTATTTTGAGGAAGCGGGAGCTGGACGACGTTGTACTCTACCCTCTCTAAGATCTTGGACAGCCATTTAACGGCTTCGAGCGGGTATTTGCCGCTTGCCGTTTCGTTGGTGAGCCACAGACTGTCTACCCCGGCAGAGGCTGTGGCAAATACGTCGTGTACCTCTGCCCTGGTCGGGGTGGGCGAGTTCTGCATGGAGTCCAGCAACTGGGTAGCCACGGCAACTGGCTTGCCGTATTTCAGAGTGGTCAGTATGATCTTCCTCTGCACTAGGGGCAACCCGTCTAGGCCGTGGTGCAGGCCCAAGTCGCCCCTGGCCACTACGATGTAATCTCCGCATTGAGCCAGCTCCTCTATGTTGTCCACCGCCCTCCGAGTCTCTATCTTTACGGCGACTTGCGCGTCGAATCCCAGCTCGCCCAGCACGGTCTTAACGCTGGCAACGTCTTTACAGCTCCTGGCGAGGCTTACGGAGACGTAGTCCACGTCTTGGCCCATCTGCGAAATGTTTTTCAAAGCCGTAACATCTTCGTCGGCGGGGAGAGACACGTCGTAGTCCTTCCCCTCCACGATCACAGCCTTCCCGCTGGTCACAACCCCGCTTGACTCCGCCACTGCAACTACCGCATCTACTCCGGCCTCCTCCACCTTCAGCCTCAGCTTCCCGTCTAACATCAAAACGACGTCTCCGCGCTCTACAACCTGTAAAAAAGCCCTCGCCGGTACGGGGATGTAGCCTCCGTCGGACTCCTCCCCCAGCCTAAACGCCACCTTGTCGCCGGGCTCTACCGCAACCGGAGGCGTCTTTCCTACGCGTATGCTTGGGCCCTTCAGGTCTACGAGGACAGCTACGGCACGTCCCCTAGCCCTTTCATAGGCCCTCACGGCGTGTATCCGCGCCCTAACCTCCTCTGGGCCTGCGTGAGCCAGGTTGATGCGTACGCCGTCGACTAGGTCGAGTAGTTGTGTCAGCTCGTCAAACGACAAGGAGTCGGTGGAAGGGCCCAAGGTGGCAACCCGCTTAGTGAGAGTCATTACAACGCCCTGATTCTCTCGCCGACCTTCGGAATTACCGTGGTTATTTTATATTTCAGCTCTATGGAAGTGGCGAGGCTCACGATTTTGGAAGGCTCCCCGTGGATCAGCACAATCTTCTTAGGCTTAGGCTCTATATGCTCCACATATTTCATCAACTCTCTTCTGTCGCTGTGGCCGGAGAAGCCTGGTATAGATACTGCCTCCATGCGCATTTCGATCTTCATCTCGCCGCCGACCAAGCTGCTCAACACAAACTCCCGCTCCCCGTTTAAGACCCTCCTGCCCAGAGTGCCCTCCGCCTGATACGACACAAAGATAAGCTTGTTCCTCTCGTCAGGGGCCAGCTGGGCGAAGTAATCCACGACGGGCCCGCCGTTTAACATGCCGTGCGGCGCTATGATGATCGCAGGCTCCTCGCTCTGCGTTATCTTGGCTATCTGGTTTATCCTATCTTCCACACGTTTGGCGCGGTCTACGATAACAACGCTCCCGGAGGTGGTGAAGGGGTTGACCCCTCCGTAAACCTCCTCCGCAACCTCAGGGTTGAGGTAGTGGGGATACATGAGGTAGACGTTCAGCGTCTCCACGATCATGCCGTCTACATAGACAGGGACCCTCGGGATGAGCCCCCCTTCGATCATCTTGTTAAGTATGTAGAGTATTTCCTGCCCCCTCCCAGTGCTAAACGCCGGTATCAACACCTTGCCTCCTCTAGACACGGTCTCAGACACGTGCTTAGCCAAGGCGTTCTCCGCCTCCACCCTGGGCGGTTGCACGTCGTCTCTGCCGCCGTATGTGGACTCCATGATCAACATCTCTACGCGTTTGAACTTGGAGACGGCGCGGTTCAGAAGCCTCGTCTTTCCGTATTTGAAGTCGCCTGTGTACAGGATGTTGTACCTCCCGTTGCCTATGTGCAGGTGGGCCATGGCGGAGCCGATCTCATGGCCGGCGTCGTAGAAGGTCAGCTTTATGTCGGGGGCGATGTCTGTCACCTCTTCATAGTCGAGGGTTATTGTGTGGTATATAACCGCCTCCACGTCGGCCTTTGAGAAGCTCGGCTGCAGCCCCTCCCGCTCCTTCAGCTCCACGTAGTCTGTAAGGAGGATGTAGGTCTGGTACTTCGTGGGGTCCGTCATATACACCGGGCCTCTGTAGCCGTACTTAAACAGGAGGGGGAGGCAACCGACGTGGTCCATGTGTGCGTGGGTCAAAACAACGGCGTCTAGCCTGTCTAGATCCACGGCGTCTAGCAGGGGGAAATCCTCGTCGTACTGGCCGGGCTTAAGGCCGCAGTCCAACAGGACGTTGCTCTCAGTGGTGCTCACAAGTATCGCGCTTCTGCCCACCTCCATAGCGGCCCCGAGAAAAGCCACTGTAATGGGCCCCTCCTTAATCACGGGCTCCTGGTGTATATACCGGGCCAGCAACTCCATAAGCTCCTTCCTCTGCGCGTAAGCGCCGTGAAATATCCGGCGAACCCCCACAATCTCATGCGTCGGCAGTCTCACCCTATCCCGCGGCACCCCGCTCTCTATGACGGCCCTCCACCCAGTCCTTATAAACACCTCTCTAGCCGCCGCCCGGAGCTCCCTCTCCCGCATGGGTTTCGCCAAGTAGATATACACATCGCCGCTTTCCTCAAAAACCACATCTTCAACGTCGCTCACCACCTCTCTAATTATTTGCTCCGCCTTCTTCCCCTGTAGCCTGTTGCCGGCGTCGACCCTCAACACAACCCGCTTCTTCAACGTCTTGGCAACCTCGCCAACCATATCGAGCAGAGTCTCGGATGGCTTCTTTACGTAAATACAGAGGTTAGGCCCCTCAAAGCTCACTCTAGTGATTTCGGCGCCGGAAAGGAGAGATCTCACTTTATTCTCAACCTCAGAAAAAGCCACGCCCCCCAAGATGACACAGATATATAAACCTAATTCAAATGTTGCCACAACCTGCGCACGAGACCCCGCGGTTCTCCTCATTCATTCCTGCGTCGTCGCTTGCCAAGCCCCTTGCTGGCGTCAAAACCGATGCTCAGTGTTTTTAATACTGAAAGTTTCGCATCGACGTGAAGATCTTCAACACGGCGACGAGACAGGTGGAGGACTTCGTCACGTACACGCCGGGTCTAGCCAGGGGGTACGTCTGCGGGATCACCCCCTACGACCACGTACACGTAGGCCACGGCCGGGTCTACGTCTTTTTCGACATGTTTAGACGCTACCTAGAGACGAGGGGGTACGAGGTGAGGCTTGTGATAAACTTCACAGACATAGACGACAAGATAATAAATAGAGCCAGGGAGGAGTTCGGCCGCGAGGCGTATAGAAGGTGGAGGGAGGTGCCTGAGCGCTACATAGCCGAGTTCTTCGAGCTTAACAAGAGGCTCTTCATCAAACCAGCATACGCATATCCTAAAGTTACCGAAAACGTGGAGGAGATGGTCAGCTGGATCTCCGCCCTAGTCGAGAAGGGATACGCCTACGTCGCCCCCGACGGCTCGGTCTACTTCGAGGTATCGAAGGTGCCGGGCTACGGCGTCTTGTCGAGACAGAAGATCGAGGAGCTCGTGGCGGGCGCCAGGGTGGAGCCCGAGCCGGGCAAGAAAAACCCGCTGGACTTCGCCCTCTGGAAAAGCTGGAGCCCCGGGGAGCCGTGGTGGAACTCGCCGTGGTGCCCCGGCAGACCCGGCTGGCATCTGGAATGCGTCGTCATGTCCACGAAACACCTAGGCGTCCCCTTCGACTTCCACGGCGGGGGGGCAGACCTAATATTTCCTCACCACGAGAACGAAATAGCGATAGCCAAGGCGCATTTCGGCGTGGAGAACTTCGCGAGGTACTGGATACACGTGGGCTACCTCACGGTACGCGGCGAGAAGATGTCTAAATCCCTCGGCAACATAATTACGATTAAGGAGGCCCTGTCTAAACACAGCGGAGAGGCGCTTAGGCTGGCATACGCCATGAGCCACTACCGGAAGCCCATGGAGTTCAGCTTCGAGCTACTGGACCAGGCCGAAGACATGGTCAAGACGCTGTACACCGCCTACGACGAGCTTAGCCAAGCGGTCGCCGACGCAGGGGAGGAAGACAGGGAGAAGCTGGAGGTGGATAAATACGCCGAGACTTTCTACGCCGCGTTAGAAGACGACTTCTCCACCCCAGAGGCAGCGCAACAGCTCTACGGCCTCGCGCGCTACATTATCGCCACAGTCCTCCACAGAATAGACAAAATATCCCGCGCCACAGCCCTCGCGACGCTCAAGAAATACGTAGAGATGGCGGATGTACTCGGCGTGTTGGAGAGAAGACAAATCCCCAAGGAGCTTGAGGAGGCGGTGAAGGCGCTGGTGGAGACCAGAGCCAAGTTGCGTCAAGAGAAACAATACGCCCTGGCGGACCACATCAGACAGAGGCTCGCTCAACTCGGCGTGGAGCTACACGACTTCGGACCCCGGACATACTACACCTACAGAAGACGCCAAAACATCTAAGAGATAGACGCGGCGCCCGAGGAAAGAGGCGTTTTCAAACGCTGGAATTCTAGCCACGACAGAGACGGAAAGCCAGAACTAGAGTCGACATGTAACGAAATTAATTCAGCAGTGAAAACCCCCAAAACGCCGCAGATAAGGCAAGAAGAAACTATAATACACGCCAGAGACTAAGCCAAGATGAAAAGAATAGAACTAGAACTGACATTCAGCCTCCGGGTAGAATTCACCGACCGGGAGAAGGCGCTTAGGCAGGTAGAGGAGTGGGCGGGGAGAGGCACCAGGTGGCCTGTGGTGATTTTCGGCCCAGAGGGATGCGGCAAATCCGCCTTTCTTCAACAAGCAGCCTACATGCTTAGGGAGCTGGGGTTTGAAGTATTCTACCTCCACCCGTTGGAGAGGAAGTTTGAAGCTGAGCTCTCTCTGCCAGACCTGAGGAGCGAATTTATGAGTTTCGCCGAGAGGGCGCTTAGCGAAAACGCGCTCGGCAGAGTGGCGTGGGTTGCTATAGACTTCGTCCGCAAACTGCAGAAAGCCAAAAAAAGCAAGATAGCAGTCGTGGCAGACGACGTCTTCCAGGTGATCGGCCTAGACGCGGCAGCCGCCTACGTAAAGGCGTTGCTAAACTTAATAGAGTATCCAGAATCCAGATACGAAAAGATCGTCGTACTCGTGGCGACTAGCGAGGGGATTTCACGGCGGGAGATAGGGCGCCATAGGTGGGCCGACTTGACGCCGATGTGGAACATGTCTAGGGAGGGCCTCCGACAGCTGTATGAGAAGATACCCAGCCCAAAGCCGCCTTTCGAAGAGGTTTGGCGTTGGACAGGCGGAAACCCAAACATGTTGGTAAAACTTTACGAAACCGGGTGGGATGTGGAGAGGGTGGTGTTGCGTTTAGTTAGGGAGAAGGAATTGGGGTTGTTTGTGGAGAGGTGGCGTAGGTGGCTTGAACTAGCCGTGGAGGATCCCGAGGCTCTTTGGAGCGCCGAGGCGCCGGAGGAGTTGATAAGCGAACTAGTCTCAAGAAATCTCATCATATACAACATGTACGATAGGTATGAATACTTCTGGATAGACCAGCCACCACCCGAGAGAGATTTTGAGCTAGGCGTTGGGAGGAACGTGGCTTGGCAGACACCAATACACAGAGAGGCGGTGAGGAGGGCGTTGAAGAGGTAGACGCCAGAGGCGCCGCCATCGGAACCCCCGGGGCGTGTAGTTTTTACCCAAAACGCGTGTCCCCGTAGGGGATGTCTGGGTCTACTACCTGGGGGTAGCTCTAGACGCCTCTTCTAAGCACGGCTAGGAAGAAGCCTCCGAGGATGCCTAGGACCACGGGCTCTAGGCGGCGGAGCGCCTCAGCCGCGTCTACGTTCGGCTCCCTGCCAGCCGCGAGGGCTCTCTCCACTAGGAACCGCGCCGCGAGCGTAAACGGGGTGGGCAACTCGGAGTAAAGCCTAGAGATCTTGTCCACGGCGGCCCAGTCGCCGGTCGCCACGGCCCTCTCCACCAGGTAGCGGAAGTACGGCCTGGCGTCTGCTGGGAGCATGTACATCGTGTTGTTGGCCGCCGCGTAGTTCTCCGGCGGCACGGCGAAGCCGACAAAGGAGGTCATGTTCACAACGCCCATGTACTCTACGTATATAGTGAAGTTCACCAGACCCAGCTTGTCGAAGTCGCCTACGAGACGCACCTGCCCATCCACGGGGGAGCCGCCCAGAAGGACGCGCGCGGAGACGCCGCGTACGGGAAATATCGGCAACCCTCTTAGCCTGCCCAGCTCGACGTACCGCACCTCAGCCGTCAAAGAAGCCCACT
>Ga0209393_1000037_pt1 | contig 66133 bp, 58 predicted proteins | sample SSWtaG_2_FD_184117 | JGI IMG/M metagenome (GOLD analysis project Ga0209393, IMG submission 184117) | Hot spring microbial communities from Sandy's Spring West, USA to study Microbial Dark Matter (Phase II) - SSWsed_130316 (SPAdes)... | ecosystem: Environmental > Aquatic > Thermal springs > Hot...
CTTGGGTTTGCGTCAGCATCTTTTTCACCTCATCCTGCTAAAAGCACCATCACCCTGTCGCGGCAGCCAAACTGGCGAACCTCTCCTGAAAAGCCCTCAAGTTCGGCTCAATAACTATGGGTTGGGCGATTCTGTCGGAGACGACCTCTTGCGTTTTCAGACCGCAACCTGTGATGAGGGCGACGACGGTTTCGTCGCTGCCAATAACGCCTTGCTCAACCAATTTTTTGAGCACAGCGACCGTGACGCCACCTGCTGTCTCTGTGAAAATCCCTTCCGTTTCTGCCAGCAACTTGATGCCTTCAATCACTTCGTCGTCGGTGGCACTTTCGGCGATGCCTCCACTTTCCCGCATGGCTTGCAAGGCGTAAATCCCGTCCGCTGGGTTGCCGATTGCCAGCGACTTGACAATTGTGTTGGGTTTGACTGGGCGGACAAACTCGGCGTTCTCTTTGAACGCCCGAACGATAGGAGAGCAGCCCTCCGCTTGTGCCCCATGCACTTTCGTCGGCACTTTGTCTATCAGACCGAGCCGATGCAGTTCCTTGAGCGCCTTCCAAACTTTCGTCAGTAGCGAGCCCGACGCCATCGGGATGACGATGTGGTCGGGAGCGCGCCAACCCAATTGCTCGGCGACTTCAAAGCCCAGCGTTTTTGAGCCTTCGGCGTAGTAAGGGCGCAAGTTGATGTTGACGAAACCCCAACGCATCGTGGACGCAATCTCGGCGCACAGCCGATTGACCTCATCGTAATTGCCCTTCACTGCCACGACTGTCGGGTTGTAAACGAGCGAGCCGACGATTTTGCCGACTTCCAAATCGGCAGGGATGAAGATGAAGCACCTTAGTCCCATGCGGGCAGCGTGGGCGGCGACGGAGTTGCCCAAATTGCCTGTGGACGCACAAGCCACCGTGTCAAAGCCAAACTCCATCGCCTTCGTGATGGCGACAGACACCACGCGGTCTTTAAACGACCAAGTGGGGTTGGTGGTGTCATTTTTGATGAACAGGTTGTGTAAGCCCAAGCGTTCGCCCAACCGCTCCGCCTTCAACAAGGGCGTAAAGCCAGCCCCCGAATTGACCAACCGATCGCCCGTGACGGGCAGCAAGTCTTTGTAGCGCCAAAGGTTGGGCGGACCGCTTTCCAAACGCTGGCGGGAAACGCGCAGGCGAAGGAAGTCGTAATCGTAATCCACCTCAAGCGGACCGAAGCAAAGTTCGCAGACATGGATAGGTTCGGGGGGGTAAAACGCCCCACACTCGCGGCATTTGAGCCCCCGAATTTTTTGCGTTTCGCCATCGTCGTCGCAGCGACCCATCACAAACCCTCCTTTCTTGCTTGTCGGTGTAGCAAAGCGAAACGGGGCAGCAACAAAAGGCATCGCTTCGCTGGGGGGCGATGGGTCGCATGATTGCCATCCCACCCACGCGACGAAACCAAACCCAACGATGATGCGTTTGCCCGTTGCCTTGAGGCGTCCTCGGTTTCTGCATGGCTACACTCCATCGGGTCTGAGATGGTCGGCATTGATTTTTAGGCAAAAGGCAGGAACTGTCAAGCCCCTTGACAGCCGTTTCAGAGCGCGCCAAAATGGACGCCGACCAAATTGGGCATTGCCCTGAAAAGGCAAGGAGGGGCTGAGGATGAGTGCAATCGGTGACGGTCTAAAAGGTGCAAGTCGTAACCCTATCCCCTCCCTGCGGTCTGCCATCGGCAGGTGGCAGGTCGTAGCCTTTGTCGTTGCCGTCTTTTACGCCCCTTATTTTTGGCGCCGGTAGCCTCCGGCGCCAAGCCCACGACCTTCACCCCTCAATAAACCCACATATCACATTCGTGTCAAGAGCCTTCCCATCTTTGCGCCGTCCCAATCCCTTTCTCGGAGGTGTTAGCGATGATTGTTGTCCTGCGGCATGGCGCCACCGAAGAAGCCATCCAAGAGGTGTGCGAACGGTTGGAGCGGGCTGGTTATCAAGCAGCCATCTGGCGAGGCGTGGAACGGACAGTCATCGGCGCTATTGGCGTCATTGATGAGGAGGTGAAAACGCAATTGATCCAGCAATTGGAGAGCCTCCCCTTCGTGGAAAGCGCTATTCGCATTCTGCGCCCTTACAAACTCGTTAGCCGCGAATGGAAGGAAGAGCCAACCCTCGTGCCCGTCCGCGACAAGGTGGTCGGAGGCGAACACCTGATCATCATGGCGGGACCGTGCTCGGTGGAAAGTCGTGAGCAAATCTTGGAGTCCGCACAAGGCGTCAAGGAGCGGGGGGCGGATGTCCTGCGGGGTGGGGCGTTCAAGCCCCGCACCTCGCCCCACACCTTCCAAGGTTTGGGCTATGATGGCTTGAAGTTGCTCAAGGAAGCGTCCGAGGCGACAGGGTTGCCCGTCGTCACTGAGGTCATGGACCCGCGCGATGTGGAAGCGGTCGCTGAAGTTGCTGACATCCTGCAAATTGGCACCCGCAACATGCAGAACTTCACCTTGCTGCGGGAAGTGGGGCAATTGCGCAAACCCGTGCTCTTGAAACGGGGGATGTGGGCGACGATTGAGGAGTGGCTTCAGGCGGCAGAATACATCTGCGTCGGGGGCAACCCGTTCGTGATTTTGTGCGAGCGGGGCATCCGCACCTTTGAGACTTACACCCGCAACACCCTTGACCTTTCCGCCGTCGTCGCTGCCAAGCAATTGAGCCACCTGCCCGTCATCGTAGACCCCAGTCAAGGGACGGGGAAATGGAGCATGGTCATCCCGATGTCCTTAGCCGCCATCGCAGCGGGGGCGGACGGGCTGATTGTGGAAGTCCATCCCAATCCCGCCCAAGCCCTCTCGGACGGACCCCAATCCCTCACCTTAGAGCGGTTCGGCGAGTTGATGGAGCGCCTTGCTCCCGTCGCAGCCGCCGTCGGTCGGAAACTCTATTGCCAATCGGGAGCCTCTGTCGGCGTGTCGTGAGCGAATGTTTCCCATGAAATGATGGGCTTGCCTGTGCCCATCTTGATCGGTCACTTGGGCGATGTTTCACATGAAACAATGGGCTTGTTCATGCCCGTGTCGGCTGGTCGTTCGGGCGATGTTTCATGTGAAACAATCGGGCGACTGAGCCAGTGGCTTGCCTTTGGGCTTGGTGTGGCAAAATAACGCCGACCCTGCGACAGGAGGTGATCCCGTTGGGGCGACAGCGGAAGTCCCAGAGGACGGCGAAGTCCGCCCGCCCTCGGACGGGCACTTCGTCCCGTCCCCAACCTACCCAACCCAAGAAACTCATCATCGTGGAATCGCCCGCCAAAGCCCGCACCGTCCAGCAGATTGTCGGCAGTGAGTTCGCCATTGAGAGCACGATGGGGCACATCATGGACTTGCCCGAACGCAAGTTCGGCGTGGACTTGGAAAACGGCTTTGAGCCCGAATATGTCATCCGAGCCAAGCGCAAGGAGGTCATCAAGCGGCTGCGGGAGGTTGCCAAGCACGCCGAAGAAGTCTATCTCGCTTCCGACCCTGACCGAGAAGGTGAAGCCATCGCTTGGCATGTCGCCCAAGTGATCAAGCGCCCCGACGCCAAGCGGATTGAGTTCCACGAAATCACCAAGCCTGCCGTCTTGAAAGCGTTGGAAAATCCCCGTCCCATTGACGAAAACCTCGTCAACGCCCAGCAAGCGCGGCGCGTGTTGGATCGCATTTTCGGCTACACCCTCAGCCCCTTGCTTTGGCGGAAAATCAAGCGCAACCTGTCGGCAGGGCGCGTCCAATCCGTCGCCTTACGCCTTGTCGTGGAGCGGGAGCGGGAAATCCAAAACTTCGTCCCACGCGAGTATTGGACACTGACGGCAACCCTCACTCCTGAAGACCGCGAAGTGCCTTTCACCGCCCGCCTCGTTCAAGTCGGCGAGCGCAAGGTCACGACGCCCGAACGGGACGCCAGCGAAAAGGAAGCGGAAGAACCAGCCACTGAAACCGCTGGGGTGCGTCCCACCGATGCCAAAGGCGTCGTCATTGAGACGGAAGCGCAGGCGAAAGCGCTTGTAGCGGTTTTGGAGCAAGCCCGTTATTCCGTCCTGCGGATAGAACGGGGCGAGCGCCGTCGGACACCCCCTCCGCCTTTCATCACTTCTACGCTGCAGCAAGCCGCTTCCCGCCGATTAGGTTTCTCGCCGACTCGCACGATGCGGGTTGCCCAGCAACTCTATGAGGGCGTGGACATCGGCGAGGAAGGGACGGTCGGTCTCATCACCTACATGCGCACCGACTCACCCCGCGTCTCGGAAGTTGCCCAAGAGCAGGCACGGGAGTTCATTCGGCAGACTTTCGGCGACGCTTTCCTGCCATCCAAGCCCCGCCAATACAAAGCCCGCAAGACGGCGCAGGAAGCCCACGAAGCCATCCGCCCCACTTTTGTTTTCCGAACGCCTGAGAAGGTGCGCCCTTACTTGGACGCCGACCAATTTGCCCTTTACACCCTCATCTGGCAGCGGTTCGTCGCCAGCCAAATGGCGGATGCCCTTTACGACACCCTGACGGTGGAAGTGCTGGCGAAAAGCCCACAACCCGCTACCGATGGCGATGCGCCCGAATGGCTGCGGGGCGTGGACGAGTTCCTCTTTCGGGCGACGGGACGGGCGCTGAAATTTGCGGGTTGGCTGACCGTCTATGGGGCGGATGAAGACGAGGAAGGCGAAGAGGGCATCAATATCCCTGAGTTGGCGGAGGGCGAATTGCTGCGCTTGCTGGGGCTGACACCTGAACAGCACTTCACCAAGCCACCTGCCCGCTACACGCAGGCGACGCTGGTGAAAGCGTTGGAAGAGTTGGGCATCGGGCGCCCGTCTACTTACGCCCCGACGGTGGACACCATCGTCAAGCGGGGCTATGTGGAGTTGCGGGGCAAGCAACTCGTCCCGACGCCTTTGGGGACGCTCGTCTGTGAGCGGTTAGTCCAGTTTTTCCCCGACCTGCTCAGCGTCGGGTTCACCGCCCAGATGGAGGAGCGCTTGGACGAAGTGGAGGAGGGCAAGCGGGATTGGCGGGAGACCGTCCAGCACTTTTATGAGCCGTTCAAAGAGGCGCTGACACACGCCGAACAGCACATGGACAAGGAGGGCGACACGGAAACTGACCAAGTTTGCCCCCTTTGCGGGACAAAGATGCGGCTGAAAATGTCGGCTTACGGTCCGTTTCTGGCATGCGCCCGCTACCCGGAGTGTCGGGCGTTCATCCCGTTGGAGGAGGGGGCGACGAGGGAGTGCCCAAAATGTGGCGGGGTGATGGTGCGACGGGGGAACGAGCACGGGCAATACTTCCTTTGCCTGCGCTACCCCGATTGCCCGTCAGTGGAGGCAGGAGATGGCACAGTCCTTGCCCAATGCCCTGCGTGTGGGCAAGGGGTCTTGCTGCCCAAGACGGTTCGGAAGGGGCGGATGAAAGGGCGGGTCTTTTTCAGTTGCTCCCGCTATCCTGACTGCACCTTTGCGACTTGGGACCGCCCGACCGAAGTGGTGTGCCCCCGTTGTGGCAGCCATTTGGCAGAGCGGAAGGCAAGGGACGGCACGGTCACCCTTGTTTGCCTTCGCCCCGATTGTGGGTTCGTGCAAGAAGTTGTGACCGAGCCCGTGCAGCAAGTTAGCCAAGACGAGCCATCTTGAGCCCATTTGCGAGAATGTTTCATGTGAAACAAACGGACAGTCCATCCGCTACTCGCCATTCGCTACTCGCCATTCGCTCTTTGCTGCCCTTCCTGTCATGGCTAATAGCCACTCCAACAACCTACTCGCCACTCGCTATTCTCGCCATCCGCTGCCGTTCCGCTTGAATGTTTCACATGAAACATTGGGGCACCTTGGAAGGTGGCTTTCTTGTTGAGGGGCTTAAGGGGTCGGTGAGGGGGTCTTGTTCAGCCGTGCCCGCTCGTAGTCAATGACCCGCCGCAAAATTTCGTCCAACGGGATAGTTGGCTCGTAGCCAATCGCCCGGCGCAATTTGGAGATGTCAGGCACGCGGTAGCGGATGTCTTCAAAGTCCGCCCCATAAACTTGTTCGTAGGACACATAGACGATTTCGGAAGGGCTGTCGGTCATTGCCTTGACCTTGTGGGCCAACTCCTCAATCGTGATGGGTTCGTCGTTGCCGACATTGAAGACTTCGCCTTCCAACCCCGGCGTCTCCATCAGCCCGATGAGCGCCCGAACAGTGTCGCCGACATAGCAGAAACTGCGCACCTGTTTGCCATCTCCGTAAACCGTGATGGGTTCGCCTGTCAAGGCTTGGCGGACAAAGCGGGGGATGACCATCCCGTAGGCGGGGCTTTGGCGCGGTCCAACAGTGTTAAACAAGCGGGCGATGACGACGGGTAAGCCCTTCTGTCGCCAATAAGCCCGTGCCAAGTATTCGTCCAGCGCCTTGGAGCAGGCATAGCCCCAGCGCAAGGAGACGCCCAAAGTGATGTCGTCGTCTTCGCGGAACTTGTCGCCGTTGCGGGTGTCTTTGCCGTAGACTTCCGAAGTGGACGCTACCAACACCTTGCAGCCCAGCCGAAGCGCCCATCGGAGCACGGTTTCCGTGCCCCGCACATTCGTCTCTAAAGTGCGCAAGGGGTCGTCCACGACTAACTTGACGCCAACGGCGGCTGCCAAATGGTAAACCTTGCGGCACTGCCGCATCGTCTCCGCCAACACTCCTTCGTCCAACACACTCCCTTCCACGAAATGGAAGCGGGGATGCTCAAAGAGGTGCCAGATGTTTTGAAGGTTGCCCGTGGACAGGTCGTCCAGCACCCACACCGTTTCGCCTCGCTCCAGCAAGGCTTCCGTCAAATGCGAGCCGATAAACCCAGCACCACCCGTCACCAAAACCGACATCCTGCCATCCCTCCTTCGTGCCCCATTTTAATTCGGAACGACTTGCCAAAGATAGAGAAACAAAGTCGCAAGGACAAGAAGGGCAACTCCGACGATGGTTAGCGTCCCAAGGGGCGGGGCGATGGCTGCCAGCAGGGCTGCCCCGCAAAAGGCTAATTGCAACCCATAAAGGACAAGGTTTGCCTGCCATTCCGAACCTTCAAAGCGAACTGCCAAGCGGTGGCTGAGGTGGTTTCGGTCACCTTTCATCAATGGAAGCCGATGGGTAAGTCGCCAAAGCGTGACGAAGGTGATGTCGGCGACAAAACAGCCGACCATCAAAGCAGGGACGAAGATGGCGGCGAAGGCATGGGGGTAACGCCCTTGCGAAGCGGTGACCGCCACAACACCCAACAGGTAGCCGAGGAAGAGGCTGCCGACATCGCCCATGAAGATGCTGGCGGGGGGTTTGTTGAAGAGCCAGAAGCCAAAACTGCTGGCAGCAAGGATGAGGCTGACAGTCGTGACGGGAGGATTGTCGGTCAGGATGCCCAACGCAGCAAAGCCGAGGGATGACAGAGTGACCAACCCGCTTGACGTTCCGTCCATGTTGTCCATCATGTTTACGGCGTTGATCAACGCCACCAGACTCAGCGTGGTCAAGGGGACTGAGATGCTGTCAGGGAGGGCAGCGAGGCGGGTAATTTTGAGGGTGGTGGTCAGGGCAATGACGACTTGCGCCAGCAACTTCCAATGAGCCGAGCAGCCCCGCAAGTCATCCAGCAAACCCAACAAAGCGATGGCAAGGGCGAGGGGCATCGTCCACGCCCAAAGGGGGTTGAGATTGCCTTGCCAAAGGCTGATCAGAAGGGCAAGCATCACTGCTGCAAGGATGCCCAGCCCACCGCCGAGGGCGATGGTGCGAGGATGGGGATTAGACTTGGGTTGCCATCGGTCGGGCTGAGGGCGATAGACCCAGCCCACACGAAGCGCCCATTTTTGCAGGGTTGCCACAATAAGCATCGTGATGACCAGTGCCACCAAGCCAGCACCGATAACTGTGACCATCCTTCTCTCCCACCGTCCCCGATTTGCCCGAACCTATGTGCCCTGACCCAATTTTGGGCATGGGAGAAGATGAAGGCAAGACATTTGTCACACCCCGCCAGCGATGAAAAGTCAATCACAAGTGGCGGGCAAAGAAGCGCAATCGTCCCGCAAAAGGGAAGCCCTTTGCTTGTCACCGCCAACGAGGGGAGCGGCGGAAACGATTGCCGTCCCCTCGTTCCGCCAAGCCTTTCAACTCCAACATGGTCAAGGCAGCGAGGGCATCGCTGGCAGGCAGTCGGCTCTCCCGCACGAGGTCGTCGGCATGCTTCCACTCTGTTGTCAAGACTTGCCAGACCGCCGCTTCGGGCGGGGGCAAGTCGGGAAGGGACGGCTGGCGTTGGCTTTGGCGCTGAAATTGGGTTGGTGTGACGGCTTCCATTTCCAACTCCGCTAACAAATCGGCGACCTTGGTGAAGACCCGTGCCCCTTCCCGAAGCAAGCGATGGTTGCCCTCAAAACTGGGTTGGTCAATGGGACCGGGGACGACGAAAACTTCCCGCCCTTGTTCGGCAGCCCAATCGGCGGTGATGAGGGCACCGCTCCCAGCGGGGGCTTCTACGATGATGACAGCGAAACTCATCCCGCTGATGAGGCGGTTGCGTTGGGGAAAGTGCCAAGGTTGAGGTGGCGTGCCCAGCGGGAATTCGGTCAAGAGGGCGCCGCTTTCGGCGATGCGGCGCGCCAACTCTTTATTGCCGCGCGGGTAAAGGGTGTCTAAACCGCTGCCCAGCACGGCAAAAGTTCGTCCGCCTGCATCCAACGCCCCTTTATGGGCGGCGGTGTCAATCCCTTCCGCCAGCCCGCTGACAACGGTGACGCCTGCCCCTGCCAATTCCATGCCGATTTGGTGAGCGGTGCGTCGTCCGTAGTCAGAGGGGCGGCGGGTGCCGACGACGGCGATCAATCGTTCATCGCTCGGCTCTATCGTCCCCAACACATACAGCAAGGGCGGGGCGTCGGGAAGTCGGCGCAACAAAGGCGGGTAGCGGTCATCAAAGATGGTCAACAGCCATGCCCCCATCCGCTCCAGTTTCCAGAGGTCGCGTTCGGGTTGGGCACTGCGTTGGGCTTGACGGAGTTTGCTCAGGTGAACTTCGGTGAAATGGGGCAACCGAAGGAGGGTTTCATCGGACGCGTGGAAGATGGCGGCAGGCGAACTAAAGACATCCAGCAATCGCCGCTGGTTTTGGACGGACAAGCCACTTCGGTTTAGCCGAAGCCACCAAAGTTGCTCTTCAGGCGTCATCGTTCCTTTCGCCCCCGAGACAGGTTTGGCGCCTTCCTTTCATGACGGTGGGGGTTCGGAGGGAGTTCGCTCAGGCAACTGAGGGGCTTCTTCCAAAGGCAACCCTTCCACTTGCAGTTCGGCAGAGGGCAAAGCGGCGCGGGTAATTGCCAACACCTTTTCGGTGAGGGCAGCGAGGCGCAGTTCATGCTGACGGTAAGCATCCAGCAATTGTCCTTGCAACTGGGTGATTTGCTGGCGGGCTTGGGAAAGTTCCGTTTGGGCGCGCCGAAGGGCGTCTTCCCGTTCCCGCATGCCCCGTCGCCCCAGTCGCCAACCGATCAGCAAACCTAACACTGTTGCGCCCGCTGCGACGAAGAGCACCAACTCCCAAAGGCGCACCCGAATTGCCAAATCTTGCCAACCCCAACCGCTCAACGCCGTCATGCCCTTCCAAAGGTAAAGGACGACCATCTTGGAGCGGGGGTCAAAGGTGGCTGCCACCGAGTTCAGCCAAGCGAAATAACCTGCGTAAACGACTAACCCGATGAGCAAAAGACTTGCCAAGAGTGTTGCCATGCGGAAGTGCCCCCTCACTTCGTCCCAAAGGTTAATAGCCTCCTGAAGGACCGCCACCACCCAGACCGCCTTGTCCGCCGGGCATTGACGGAGCCCCAGGCGTTCCAAGAGTTTGTTGCGCCGTTTGCAGGGCGGGCGGGGGCAAAGTGTTGTCCACGCGGAAAGCGAAGGCTTGGCGGGCGGTATTGCCCGCATAATCGGTCGCTTGCAAGACGACCAGATACTCGCCATCGGCAAGGGGCGTAATCAACCGAACCACCTTTCCCGCCGCCTCTTGGGACGGTCTATCGGCGTGGACATTCACCAACCAATCGCCTGACGCCGCTTTAAAAGTGCCCGTCAAATCGGTGACCCGAGGCGGTTGACCCCGTAGGGCGAGCAGTTGGGCTTTTAGCGTTTTCTCATTGACGCCCGTCTCTCGGTCAATGATGCGCACCCGCAAGGAAATGGGAGGGCGACCAGGGATGGTCGGAGTTTCTGGGGTGATGGCGTCGTCAAAAAGCCGATAACCGACGGTTTGCCGCTCAGCGCTCAGCAATTGCAAGGTCGCATCGTAAAAGGCAGGCGGCGTCGCATCGCGGACGACGCGGGCATCGGTGAAAGCATAAGCCCGCCCCATCGTGTCCACGACCACCAACCCAAAAGGCGTCGCTGTGATGGGGGCGTAGACGCTAACGCTGACAAAATTGGGGTTGACATCACCCAGCCGAAAGCGCCATCGCACCTCGCCCGTCTTCGCGTCCAGCCCAAAAAGCAAGCCATCAAAGGTTGCTGCCCAAAGGGTTTCTCCCGTGCACAGCAAGGGTGCAAGAAGTCCCGACGGCATCGTCTTTTGCCACCGAACGGATAAGGAACGAGGGGCAAGGGCGTAGAGGTTGCCCGCATCGGTGCCCACAAAGACCGTCCCGTCGGGGGCTAAGGTGGGCGCACCCCGAACGCTCCCTTTCAGCCGAACAGGCGTCATCGTTTGCCCGAAACGGTTGTATCGGGCTAAGGCTTCTCCCGTCCCCAGATACACCGTGCCTGTCGTCGGGTCGTAAACGGGGTCGGTCAGCGAGCCACCCGCAGGAGGGAGGGGACGGGCGATTTCCCGAAGGGTCACCTTGCCCCCTTCCGTCGTCAGGTTCACGAAAAAGAGCCGAGATGCCGTCCCGACACACACAATCGCCCCACCTTTTTGAGGGATAAAAGCGAAGTTGGTGGTAACAGGGGCGCCTAACCGAAGGCTGTGCAACTCGGTGAGGTTGCTGAGGGGCGCACAGTGAAGGAAACCGTCGGAAGTGCCGATGAACAGGAAGCCTTCGTAAGCCCCTAAGGCGTTGATCATCGTCCTTTGCAAAGCGACGGTTCCCGCAGGGGCGCCTGTCTGGGCGTTGAAGGCTAACACTTCCCCTTGACTCGTCCCGACAAAGACTTGCCCCTCGGCAAGGACGGGAGGCGTTGTCAACCCATAGGGCAGGTTTGTCGTCTTCCATTCCTCGCGCAGTTGCCCATCCACCAGAGAGAGGGCATAAAGGCTGCTGGGCGTCACCAAAAACGCCCGCTCCCCATCATGGACGAGGGGGAAGCGATTGACGCGGGCAGGTTCGGGCGGAATGAAACTCCAAAGGACAGCCAACGGCGGTTGCAAAGGCAAAGCCACAAATCCGCTGTTGCTCGCATCGCCCCTTGGCAGCAGCCAAGGGATTTGCGCCACTTGGGCAACCGACAAACCCACGATCACTCCAAAGCCGACAATGACCCAGCGCTTCATTGTCCTTCCCTCCTGTTTCGTCGGGCAATTATAAGCCACGATGCCCTTGAACGGCTCGCCTTCATTCTTCCAGCCACCGACGGTCTAAACTGCGATAGGTGATGGCTTCCGCGATATGGCGGGGACGGATGACTTCGCTGCCTTCCAGGTCCGCAATCGTTCGGGCAACCTTGACAATTCGGTCATGCGCCCGCGCTGATAAACCCAGCGATTGAATCGCCGTCCGCAGCAACTCTTTTGCCTCTTCTTCCAACGGGCAAACTTCCCGAAGGAGTTTGGGGGGCAACTGGGCATTGCAAAGGAAGGGCAAACCTTTTCGTTCGCACCGTTCCCTTTGTCGCTCCCTTGCCTTCAACACCCGTTGGCGGATTTGCGCCGACGGTTCTCCTGCTCCCGGCTCTAAAATCTCTTCCGCCGTCAAGCGGGGGACTTCTAAATGGATGTCAAAGCGGTCCAGCAACGGTCCCGACAGCCGACGCCAATAGGCGCGAACTTGTTGGGGCGTGCAGGTGCAGCGGCGAACGGTGTCCGTCCCATAGCCACAGGGGCAAGGGTTCATCGCCGCCACGAGCAAAAATTGGGCGGGGAAAGTGACTCTGTGGGTGGCGCGGGCAACCGTCACCGTCCCCTCTTCCAACGGTTGCCTGAGGGCTTCCAAAACATCCCGATGGAATTCGGGCAACTCATCCAAAAACAGGATGCCGTGATGTGCCAACGAAATTTCACCAGGTTTGGGGAACGAACCGCCCCCAATCAGCCCCGCCGCCGAGACAGTGTGATGGGGCGCTCGGAAAGGGCGCTCCGTCAGTAACCCGCAACCTTTCGGCAACTTCCCTGCGATGCTGTAAACCTTCGTGACTTCCATCGCCTCCTCCAAAGTCAAGGGGGGCAAAATCGTCACCAACCGCCTCGCCAACATCGTCTTGCCCGCCCCTGGCGGACCGCACATCAGCACGGAATGACCGCCCGCCGCTGCCACCTCCAACGCCCGCTTGGCGCTTTCTTGCCCTTTGACTTCGGCAAAATCCACCTCGTAATGCGGTTCGTCAACGGTGATATTAGGCGGCGGTGTGGGCGGCAATTCGCCCAAAACCGCTTGCACGGCTTCGGGCAAACTCGTCACCCCAAAGGCTGCCACGCCGTCCACGACGGCAGCCTCTGTTGCGTTCTCGGCAGGCACGATTAGGCGTGACCGTCCTTGACGACGGCTTTCCATCGCAATCGCCAGCACCCCATTCACCGACCGAACCGTCCCATCCAGCGACAACTCGCCCAAAATGACCGTGCCCTCTGGCTTTTGGGGCAATTGACCTGTCGCCGACAAAATCCCGATGGCGATGGGCAAATCAAAGGCGGGACCTTCTTTGCGGACATCGGCAGGGGAAAGGTTGACGGTGATGCGTTTGCTGGGAAACTCGTAACCGCAATTGCGCAGGGCCGCCCGAACCCGTTGGGTGCTCTCCTGCACGGCTTTATCGGGCAACCCAACGATGTTGAAAGCGGTCGTGCCTGGGGCGATGTCCACTTCCACCCGCACCAAATAGGGCGACATGCCCCAAACTGCCCCGCTCTCCAACACTGCTAACATCCCGCATCACCACCGACGGCAATTTTGCCATCAAGGTCAAAGGGTGGCAAACTGAAGGGGACGAAAAGGAGGGTGGATTGCGTGACGGGGCAAAACCTTCCCTTTCAACTGGGCGTCGTGCAATTCATGGCGTTCCCGAACACCGACCAAAACCCCGAAGGGTTGCTCGCCTCCTTAAGAGCGTTGGCGCTGGATGACACTTTCTCGCTGGTGGAGTTAACCAAAATGCCCGATGCAGCGACGCGAGAGAAAGTGCGCGCCCTTTTAGAAGCCGCCCACCTAAGTTGCGCCTTTGCGGCGACGCCCGTCCTCTTGCGGGAGCGATTGAACCCATCCGCCACTGACACCGCCACGCGCCGCCATGCCCTTGACATCCTGAAAACTTGTCTTGATGAAGCCATCACCTTAAACGCCCGCGCTTTCGTCTTGATGAGCGGTCCCTTCGGCGGCGAAGAAGCGGGCGAAATGAACGCCTTCGTCCAAACCCTCAATGACCTTTGCGCTTATGCCGCCGACCATGCCCAAGACGAACCGATTTGGATTTTGGTGGAGCAGTTTGATCGCAATGTGGACAAAAAAGCCCTCATCGGTCCCAGCCCTTTGGCACGGGAGTTGACGGAAAGGGTGCGGGCAAACCATCGCCATTTCGGCTTGCTCATTGACCTGAGCCATTTGCCCTTGCTGAACGAGACGCCTGAAGATTGCTTGTCGGAATTGCTGGGTGATTTCGTCTGCCATGTGCATGTGGGCAACTGCGTCTTGGACGCTACCGACCCGATTTACGGCGACCAGCATCCGCCCTTCGGATATCCCAAAGGCGAAAACGATGTCCCGCAAGTGCGGGTCTTTCTGGATGCGTTGCATTACAGCGGCTACTTTGACCGCCCCAGCCCCTTCGGGTTGCCCAGCCTCAGTTTTGAGGTCAAGCCGTTGCCCGACCAAGACCCACTCATCGTCTTGGCGAATGCCAAGCGAGTCCTTTGGCAAGCGTGGCGGATAAAATCAACATCAACAGGCATCGCGCCATATTGAACCGCTTCCTTGCCTTCGGATTAGCCCCATACTCCGCCACATCTCTTCGGCGCTGTGCCTTGCCTCTTCATTGGGGACAGGACAAAGGGGCGTGGGACGGGCGAAAGGGCTTGAAAAGGTCAGAAGCGCAAATTCACCGTCGCGACGAACCCGTTGACTTCCTTGAACCCAGCGACCTGATAGCGCAATTGTAATTCCACCCGAGGCGTTAAGGTGTAAGCGATCCCGACCGTCCCACCCAAGCGGGTGCGGGTTCGGGAAACGCCTGGTGCATCCACCTTCGCATTGACCAACCCCAAGCCCGCCAGCAAGTCCAACTTGGGAGCATAGTTTTGGCGGGAGTTGACAAACAGCGAGAACATCCGCACCTTGTTGTTACCGTCCGAACCTTCGCTGTAGTCAAGGCTCACCGTCCCGATGGTCGGAAAGTTCCGCTCCACCCCGAAGTAAACCCAGAAATCCGTCGTGCTATTTCGGACAGTGCTGGAACTGGGATACCAAACGCCCAGCCGAAAAGCCCAGTTGGCAGGCTGTGGCTCTTCCTGCGCCACAGCAGGCAAAGCCATCGCCAATGCCAATACCGCAATAGACAACATCGTTCGCCACATCCGTCAACCCCTCCTTTTGTCAAGTGGCGGCGCCTTTGGCGCCACTTTGCAACCATGTCACTGCCCTTCGCAACCGTCCCACGCACCGCTCCTTGCCCAACACCGCCATCAAGTGAAAGAGGCTCGGTCCTTCCATCCGTCCCGTCACAGCGGCGCGGGTCGGATGGATGACTTCCGCCGCCTTAATTCCCCGTTCCGCCGCCAACTGTCGCACCGTCTCCTCCACGCGCTCCACGCTGAACTCCGCCAACTCATCCAGTCGGTTAGACAACTCCAAAAGCAATTCGGTAACCCCATCCTTGCTCAGTCGCGCCCTCGCCTTCTCATCGTAACTTTCAGGCTCGCAGTAGAAAAACTCCGCCAACTCTACGGCTTCTTGCAGCGTTCGCATCCGCTCCTGCACCAACGGCGTCACTTGCAGCAAGTAGCGCCACTCTTCCTCCGTCGGCGGGTCGTGAAGCCAACCTCGCTCGGCAAAGTAGGGCACTAACAAATGCGCCAATTCGTCCACTGGTTTTTGGCGGATGTAATGCCCGTTCATCCACAGCAACTTCTCCAAGTCAAAGATCGCCCCCGACGCCTTGACTTCCCGCAGGTCAAACTCGGCGATCAGTTCCTTGCGGCTTTTGATTTCCCGCTGGTCTCTCGGATACCAACCCAGCAATGCCAAAAAGTTGACCATCGCTTCGGGCAAGATGCCCATCCGCCGATACTCGCTGAGCGAAACGGCTCCATGCCGCTTGCTCAACTTGCTTCGGTCAGGTCCAAGTAACAACGGCAAGTGAGCGAATTGAGGTGGCTCGTAACCTAAGGCGGCGTAAAGGTGCAATTGGCGGGGCGTGTTGGAGATATGGTCTTCGCCCCGAATGACATGGGTGATGCCCATCGCATGGTCATCCACGACGCAAGCGAAGTTGTAGGTCGGAAAGCCATCGCTCTTGACGACGATGAAATCGTCCAACTCGCGGTTGGCGAACCGAATTTCCCCTCGGATGATGTCGCGGAAACTAATCTCGCCTTCCAATGGCATCGCAAACCGCAAGACGAAGGGTCGCCCCTCTTTCATCAACCGCTCCCGCTCTTCGGGTGACAACCGACGGCATCGTCGGTCGTATTTGGGCGTGATGCCCTTCGCCAACATCTCTTGCCGTCGCCGCTCCAACTCTTCGGGCGGGCAGAAACAAGGGTAGGCTTTGCCCATTTCCAACAACCGTTGCGCTTCCTGCCGATACACATCCAATCGCTGCGACTGATAGACGATGGGTTCGTCCCAGTCCAGTCCCAGCCACTGCAAGCCCTCAATGATGTCCCGCTCAAACTCAGGCTTACTGCGTTCCCGATCGGTGTCTTCAATGCGCAGCAGAAACTTGCCACCTTCCTTGCGGGCGAACAGCCAATTGAACAGCGCCGTCCGCGCCGTCCCGACATGCAAGTAGCCCGTCGGCGATGGGGCGATGCGCACCCGAACTTCGCTCAACTTCGGTCACCTCACCGTTGCGTTGCCATCCGTTCCAAAGCGTCAATAAACTGTGCCACGCGGTCTCGCCAAGCCTGAAAGTGCCCTTCAGGGTTGTCTTGCGGATAGTCGCCCTCATACCAAAAACGAACATGCAAAGCGTTGATGAACTCCCGAAATTCGCTTTGGAAAGGCTCAGGCAATTGCCCCCGCAAGACGCCCCATCGGCTCTCTTGGGTGTTCAAAAACGCCATCGCCCCCCTCCGCGCCGCCTCAAAGAGCCAGTTGTAAGCGCTGCGCCATCGGCTCTCGGCATGCCACGCATCTTGCGACCGCATCGCCTCTTGGGCGTCCATTTCGGCTTCCCTGATCGTCCGTCGGGCGTCGTCAAAGGATGGGATGGGCATGTCTTTCGTCACCTCCCAAAGCCATCTTTCGTCACCCCACAAGACTTTCCCGAAGGCTTTGACCGCTCCTGCAAGCCCTCTCACCTTCTCCCCCACCTTGCAGATGACGACATCCACCTCCCATCCTCGGGCAACTTGCAAGGCTGCCTCTTGATAACGCTGTCGCTCCTTTGGGTCACCCGTGATGACGAGAAAGTCAAGGTCTCTGGCAAGGTCAGGAGCATAAACGGCGGAACCGAACAAAATCACCGCCACCAAATCAGCATCAACATCCCGAAAGGCTTGAACGATGGCGGCAAGCAAATCGTCGGTGATGGCAGGCAAAGTCCTGACTTGGCTCATCGCTCTCCCCGACCTTGTTTTTGGGCTCAGAGAAAGTTTGGCAGGACTGTCTTAAGGATTGCGCTGCAGCGACAAAACGGGCGACATCTTCGTCACAATCTGGGCGTTAGCAAAGGTTGGCTAATTGGCAGAGGGCTTGAACTTGATAGAAGGCGTCAGGGATTTGGCGGGCTAAGGAGAGGGCGCGAGAAAAATCGGTGCGCCCTATGGCGATGGCGATGTCGGCTAACGCTGAAGAGCGTTCCTGAAGGTCGTGAATTTGTTCGGCTACTTCCAACGCCGTCTCGGCGTCTCGCTCCGCAAGGACGGCGGCGATGTCACCGAAAGTCCAGTCACGCCAATCGCGGTCACGAATTTGGCGCGCCCAATTCAGCGCTTGCTCAGCATCTAAACACGCCATCACCGTCGCCAAGTTGCGCCATGCCGATGCTTGTCGGTCAGGGTCTTTCACCTTGCGGGCGATGTCAGCGGCTTTCGCCAAAAGGGCTTTCGCCCGTTCCGCTTCGTTGCGAGCGAGCAAGGCTTGGGCGATCACACCGTAAGCGACGGCTTTTCGGTCAGGAAAAGGTTGCATCTCCGCAAGGGTCAAGGCTTGCTCGGTGTCAAGGGCACTCAGCGTTTCAATCAAGTCGTCCAGCAGCATCGCTTTCTCTTCGGCGTCCTGCAACCGCTTCGCCAATTCCGATGCCTGTTGCGCAATCGCCTTTGCCCGCAACGCATCAAACGATGAAAGGGTTCGGGCGATGGCGGTGAGGGCTGAGGCGCGCTGAGCGATGTCTCGGATTTGGTCGGCGAGTTTCAAGGCTTCGTCGGCGTCTGCGAGGGCCCACGCTTCAACGACGGCTGCCATCGCCTCATCGCGGCTGTCGGGGTCGCGAATGCTTTGGGCGATGCGCAAGGCATCGCGCAGAAACCGCAATGCCGTCGCTTTGTCGCGTTCCATCAGCCGTTCAGCAGCGTCCGTGAGGGCGAGCACTTGCGTCGTCTCGCTGGGCAAGTCTTTCATCAACCGAACGACTTGTTCGGCGTCCACGATGGCGAAGGCACTGATGACGGTCAGCAGCACCGAAAGTTGCCACGATGGGTCGTCAATTTGACGGACGAAGCGAAGGGCATCGTCCAAAAGCGCCAGCGCTTGCGTTCGGTCGTGGGACGCCAAAGTGGAAGCGATTTGGCTGAGCGCCAACGCTTTTTCGTCAGGTTCAGCGATTTGCCGCATCGCTTGAACGGCTTCGGCGAACAGGTTTGTCAATTGGCTCATTATCCTTCACGCCTTTCCGTTTTCGCTGGGTTGTTGTTGCGGATGGGCGTTCAAAGGGCAGTTTGGGCATGACCAAGATGAGGGCATTGTGCTTTATGAGGAGTTGAGCGCGCAGTCGGCGCAAGGCTTTCCGAACCCGATCCAATGCTTGCGCCTCTTGCGCCTTGGGCAGGTCAAAGCAGACATAGACCGTCTCTTCAGGACCGCGCCGATAGTAAGCCTTATCCGCCAAGTCGGGGAAGCGAACCTTCAGCGCTTTCAGAAATTTTTCGGCTGCCAATCGCTCGTCGTCCGTCAACGGCTGTTCATGGTCTTTCATGACCTTTCACCCCCGAATAGGCACAGCCGACGCAAGGGGCGTATTCCCCTGCAGCCAGTAAAAGCCGCGCCGCTCGCAAGTTGCTTTCTGCCTTTTGCCAATGCCCCTGCCAGTAAGGGCGCATCTGCCATCACCACAGGGCGGGGGCATCGGGGGCAAAGAGCATGGCGTCCCGTTCGGGACCGACGGAGACGAAGGCGATGGGTGTTTCGGTCAACTCGCTGAGGCGATCCAAAAAACGGTGGGCGTTAGCGGGCAATTGATGCCAACCTTTCAAACCGTTGAGCGGTTCGTCCCAACCTTGCAAAGTTTCGTAAACGGGTTCAACTTCACTGAGCACGCAAGCGTCGGCAGGGAAAGTCGTCAAAGTGTCACCCCGCCATCGGTAAGCGACGCAAAGTTTCACTTCGGGGAAACCCGAAAGGACATCCAGTTTGGTCACTGCCATCGCCGTAAAGCCGTTGACTTGAGCGGCATAGCGGACTAAGACGGCATCAAACCAGCCACATCGGCGGGGTCGTCCCGTCGTCGCTCCATACTCGCGCCCTTTCTCGCGCAGGGTTGTCTGCGCTTCATCGGGTAACTCTGTCGGGAAGGGACCATCGCCCACGCGGGTCGTGTAGGCTTTGGTGATGCCCAAGACGGCGGTGATTTTGGTCGGTGGAAGTCCCGTGCCCGTGCAAGCGCCGCCGGCGGTCGTGTTGGAGGAGGTGACGAAGGGGTAAGTGCCGAAATCCACATCCAAACCCGTCCCTTGTGCGCCTTCTAACAACAAGCGTTTGCCCGCATCGGCTTGCTCGTTCAGCCAAGTCACCGTGTCGGCGATGAAGGGCTGCAAAGTTTCGGCGATGCGTCGTAACTCTTCCCACAAAGCGTTCACATCGGGGCGCTCGTCGGGTGACAGGGCGTTGAAGAAGGCGCGCTTGTGTTCAAAGTTGATGAGCAACTTCTCGCGCAACCGTTCGGGGTGGCGCAAGTCGCCGACGCGCAAACCGACTCGGTCTACCTTGTCCACATAAGTCGGACCGACGCCCCGCCTTGTCGTGCCCAAACGCAGTTGAGAGCCTGCCCGTTCGCGGGCGGCGTCCAGCATCCGATGGTAAGGCAAAGTCAAGTGGGCTCGGTCGCTAAGTTTCAACCGTTCGGGCGTGACAGCGATGCCCCGTTGACGGACGGCGGCGATTTCGTCTAACAAAGCGTGGGGATCAACGACGACGCCGTTGCCGATGACGCAAACAGGATGGGGATGGACGATGCCGACAGGCAGAAGGTGCAAAGCCAACGGTTCGCCGTCGTGGATGACAGTGTGCCCAGCGTTGGCGCCGCCTTGGAAACGGACGACGATGTGGGACTCACTGGCGAGGCGATGGACAACGGCTCCCTTGCCTTCGTCGCCCCATTGCGCCCCGATGATGACCAAAACTGCCATCTTTTTGCCTCCTTCTTCGGGGGATAAAGGCAGCAAGGATTATAGCGGGACGGTCATCGGCTTGACGGGGCGAGAGGAGCGATGCTAAGTTTTGGGCGGAAGTTGAAGGGCTATGTCTTCCTTGACAGTTGCGCTCTTTCGGTGCTATAAGTTTTAGCGCCCTTTGCCAGATGCCTTCCACAGATTGCCGAGGCGATGAAAAGAGGTGAATTGCCGATGCAGCAGCCAGCGGTCGGGCAGAAGAAACGGGTGTTGGTCGTGGACGATGAGCGGCACATCGTTCGGCTGGTGCAAGTCAACTTGGAACGGCAGGGTTACGAAGTCCTGACGGCTTACGATGGCGTGGAGTGTTTGGAGAAGGCAAAGGCAGAAAAGCCTGACCTGATCATCTTGGATGTGATGATGCCCCGCATGGACGGCTTTGAGGCGCTCCAGCGGCTCAAGAGCGACCCTGAGACGAACCAAATTCCCGTCATCATGCTGACCGCCCGCGCCCAAGACAGAGATGTGTTGCAGGGTTACCAATATGGCGCCGACCTTTACCTGACCAAGCCCTTCAGCCCGCTGGAGTTGATCTCTCTCGTCAAGCGGGTCTTTGAAAGCCAAGAGGAAGAAGAGGGCACTTATCGGTTGTGACGCCCTTCAAGGGGTCAGCGGGATGGCAGAATGCATCTGCGTCGTTGACCTACGCAAGCATTATCGGGTGCACGAACGCGCCCCTGGGCTTTGGAATGCCATCAAGAGTTTGCTGCGCCGCCGATATCGCCTCGTCAAAGCCGTTGACGGCATCTCCTTCTCCATCCGTCAAGGCGAAATCGTCGGCTTTTTGGGACCGAACGGGGCGGGGAAAACGACGACGCTGAAAGTCTTGGCAGGTTTGCTCCATCCCACCAGCGGTCAAGTGCGGGTCTTAGGGTTTGAGCCTTTCCGCCGCCATCCCGATTTCCTTCGCCGCATCACTTTGGTCATGGGTCAACGCTCCCAACTCGTCTGGGATTTGCCGCCGATGGAAACCTTCCTCTTGCACAAAGCCCTCTACGACCTCAGCGACGCCGCCTTTCGGGACGCCTTAGACGAACTCGTCGCCTTGTTGGATTTGGCGCCCTTGCTCTCCAAACCCGTTCGGCAACTTTCCTTGGGCGAACGGATGCGGTGTGAGTTGGCACTGGCGCTGTTGCATCGCCCGCAGGTGTTGTTTTTGGATGAGCCGACTTTGGGGTTAGATGTCTTGGCGCAAGCCCAAATCCGCCAGTTCATCCGCGAATACAACCGTCGCACCCAAGCGACCATCTTGCTGACGAGCCACTACATGGACGATGTGTTGGCGCTTTGCCGACGGGTGATGGTCATCAATCACGGTCATCTCCTTTACGACGGCGATTTGGACGAGTTGCTGCGGCGTTATGGGCGAACGAAAGTGTTGCAAGTTATCTTGGACGATGGCGCTGACCCCCGTTCCCTTGCCCGATGGGGTGAGGTGATGGACTGTCAAGGGCAGCGGGTGACCTTGCGGGTGGAGCGAGAAGCAACTTCTGCGGTGGCAGCGGAGTTGCTGGCGAGCCTTCCCGTGCGGGACTTAACGATTGAAGAGCCACCCATTGAGGAAATCATCGCCGCCATCTTCCATGCCCCTGCCCCGATGGCTTTTGAACCTTCCCCCTTTGGGAATGACCGATGTCCGACGGCTCAGTGACCGAAGGGTAAGGGCGTTGCGTCGGTTCAAAGTTCGTGGCAGGCTTATGGGCGGTTTCATCGCTGACGGCATTCATCCCGATGCTGTCAAAGGCAGGTGAGTTGTGATGGCACGCACTCATCTGGCATCTTGGCTGTCTTCCCCCGACAGTGCCGCTGAGTTTGAGGCGGCGGTCTTGCCCCTGCGAGAGAAACTTCGCCGCCTTGCGTTGCGCCTAACCCAATCCCCTGAAAGCGCTGAAGACTTGGTGCAGGAAACTTTACTTCGCGCCTTTCAAAGGTTTGGGCGCTTTCGGCGCGGCACGAACTTGTGGGCATGGCTGATGCGCATCTTGCTCAACCTTTTCATCAGCCACTACCGTCAACAACAACGGAGTGTCCCGACGGTCTCGTTGGAGGGGTTGCTGGAGGAAATGGAACTGGCGGAGGAAGAGGCGAGTTTGCTGACAGACCCTGCCGCTATCTCGCCCGAAGACGCTTTGTTGGCGCAGGTGCTGGACGAAGAAGTGGAACGGGCTTTAGCCCAATTGCCTGATGTCTTCCGAGAAGTGGTCATCTTGTGTGACCTGCAAGGGTTCTCTTACGCTGAGGCAGCGCAGCAATTGGGTGTGCCCATCGGCACGATTCGCTCTCGCCTCTCTCGGGGGCGGGAAATCTTGCGGCGCTTGCTTTGGGATTACGCCCGCAAACGGCGTTGGGTTTGACAGCCATCACCAAACGCCTCAAGGGATGGTCACGATGGAACGCTTTGAGGGCGATGTCGCTTGCCCAACATGGCGGGAAGCCATCAGTGCGATGGTGGATGGCGAATTAGCGCCGACGGAGCAACAAGCGCTCTGGGCGCATTTGCACCATTGTGCTGCCTGTCGGGCTTACTACCGCCAACTCGCTGCCCTCCGCCAGCGCCTTCACCGCACTGATGTCGTTCGCCTCTGGCTTCAATCGGTGAAAGCCAACCGACGGCTACGGCGTGGCTTGGTGGTGGCGGTCATCGCAACGGCGCTGTTGTCGGCGGGACTGACGGCATCTTTTGCCCGCCGTTGGTGGCAATCGCCTGTCATGACGCCCCCCGTCGCCGTCGGTCTCTTTGAGCGCCACCTGCAAGCGCCACCTGAATGGCAAGCGAACCCTCACTGCTTTGCGGGGATGGAATGCTTGCATCAACAGACCAACACGACTGTCCCGCAATTCCTCGCTTTGCCCCATTGGGGACGGTTGGAACGGATAGGCATCTGCGAATGTCTGAAGACGCCCATCGCCCTCTATCGCCTAACCGTCAACGGACAACCCGTGTTGCTCTTCCAATTTTCTGCCGACCGATTGCCCTTGCAAACCCCTGAAGGCGAACGCTTCACCTTTAACGGTCGGACGGTCACTTGCACCGTCATTGGCGATGTCCACCTTTTGATGTGGCAGGAACAGGGGCAGGGTTTTGTCTTAGCAGCCCCATCGGGCAAAGTCAACCTCTTTCAAGTCCTTCAACACATCGCCCTTCCCTGAGGTGGCTGGGCATGCAACGCCTCTCGGTCATCCTTCCCGCTTACAACGAACGGGGTAACCTTGCCGCCCTCTTGCGGGAGATCGCCACCGTCGCCGAACAGTTGCCTTATCCGACGGAAGTCATCGTCGTGGACGATGGCAGCACCGATGGCACACCGTTGGAAGTAGAGCAAGTCGCCCCTGAAGTCTTGCCGCCGTTGGACGAATTGGTGCTCGTTCGGTTGAAGGGCAACTATGGGCAAACGGTGGCGACGACCGTCGGCATCTTGCAGGCGACAGGGGATGTCCTCGTTTTGATGGACGCCGACCGCCAAAACGACCCTGCTGACATCCCCAAGTTGCTGGCGAAACTTTCCGAAGGCTTTGATGTCGTCTCAGGTTGGCGCAAGGAGCGCCAAGACCCCTTGACAAAAACCCTCCCATCCAAAATCGCCAACGCTTTAATTGCGTGGGCGACGGGCGTTTGGGTGCACGATTTGGGCTGTTCCTTGCGGGCTTATCGGGCATGGGTCTTAAAAAGCCTCGCTTGCGAAGGGTTGCATCACCGCTACATGCCCATCTACTGCGCCGCCAAAGGCGCCCGCATCGCGGAAGTCGTCGTCCGCCATCGTCCCCGAACCATCGGCAAGTCCAAGTATGGCTTGAAGCGCTTCTTCGCCGTCCTGAACGATTTGCCCCTGCTTATTTTCCTTGCCCGTTACAGCCGAACTCCCTTTGCGGGTCTGATGGCGATGGGCGTCACGACAGCATTGGTCACCCTGTTGGGTTCGCTGGTAGCGCTTTGGTTTCGGCAAACTTGGCTGCTCCTTTTGATCGTTGCTTTCGCCCTCGCTTCCGTTTTTTGCGGGTTGGGCATCGTCGCCGAACAAGGGATGCGGTTGAGTGGCAAGCGCGCCGAATTTGCCCGCCATGCCGTCGCCGAAGTGAAAGTGCTCAGCGGCGTGAAGCGGGGAGGGTGAGCGGGATGGTCTTGCTGGAGCGCATCCGCACTTACCTTTCGTTCGTTCGGTTTGAGCACACCGTTTTCGCCTTGCCTTTCGCCCTGACTTCGGCATGGGTTTGCTCAGGTGGGATGCCACCCTTGCGGCAACTCTTTTGGATTGTCGTCGCCGTTGTCGGGGCGCGCTCAGCGGCGATGGGCTTCAACCGCATCGCCGATTTTCACTTTGACCGCCTCAATCCCCGCACCCGCAACCGTGAGTTGCCGACGGGCAAGTTGACTTTGCGTCAGGCGTGGGCGTTCGTCCTCATCGCTTCCTGCGTCTTCATCTTCGCTGCCTACCAACTCAACTGGCTCGCTTTCGTCCTTTCCTTCCCGACGCTGGCTTGGCTGTTCGGTTACTCCTACACTAAACGCTTCACCGATTGGTCGCACCTTTGGCTCGGTTCGGCGTTAGGCATCGCGCCTGTCGGGGCTTGGATCGCGTTGAAGGGCACGATTGAGTTGCTGCCAATCGTTTTGATGGTCGCCGTCACCTGCTGGGTAGCGGGCTTTGACATCATCTATGCGACGCTGGACGAAGAGTTTGACCGACGCGTCGGGTTGCATTCGTTGGTCGTGCGCTATGGCGCCCGCAAAGCATTGTGGGTTGCCCGAACGCTCCATGCCCTTTTCCTGTTGGCGTTAGCCCTTTTCGGGAAATTGGCGGGATTGGGTTGGGTGTTCTGGGTGGCGTGGCTGTGCATCGTCGGTTTCATCGCCTACGAACACGCCATCGCTGAACCAGGCAACCCGCAAAAAGTCAACACTGCCTTTTTCACCGTCAACGGCATCGTCAGCATCTTGCTCTTTGTGGCGACGGCGATGGATTTGGCGGTGTCGCAATGACGGTGAACGCCCCTTGCCGACCCTTGAGGTCTCGTCACAAAGGGTTCGTCCCTTTTGTGGCTTCGGAAAACGATGACCCGACGAGAAAAAGCAAGGCGGCGTCAAGGGCGTTGTGGAGTTGGCGCATGATGGTGGGGCGCAAACTGTAGCCGTGCCCTAAGCCGTCAATGAGCACAAGGGTCGCTTTCGCCCCGACTTTCCGCATCGCCTCGGCGAAGCGAAGGGCTTGGTCGGGCGGCACCAAACGGTCGCCAGTGCCCTGAATGAGGAAGCAAGGGGCAGCGTCAGGATGGACATGGAAAATCGGCGAGGCATCTCGCCAAACTTCGGGCGCTTCCGAATAAGGCGCACCCAAAAAATCCCGCAGGAAGTTGGGCATCAAAGGCGTGTCCTTCTCAGCGGCAGCGACATAGTAAGGCGCTGTCAAGTCCGTCGGGGCGAAGATGGCAACGACGCGGCTCACCCCACTGGACACTTCAAAGCGTTCGTCATCCCGCAAGCCCAAATGCAACGCCAAGTGCCCTCCCGCTGAAATGCCGATGGCAGCGATGGCATCGGTTCGGACGCCCCATCGCTCGGCGTTCGCCCGAAGCCATCGGACGGCGGCTTGACAATCGTGCAAGGCAGCGGGATAGCGAAACTGCGGCGCCAACCGATAACCGACGCAAGCGGCGACAAATCCCCGCCGTGCCAGCAAATGCCCTAACCACGCGACATCCCTTTTGCTGCCCAGACACCACGCACCACCGTGCAACACGATGGTCGCCAAGCGACGCTCATCGGACGACGCTTTGGGGACGAACAAATCCAACAGCAACGCTTGTCCGTCAGTTTCGCCATACACGAGGTCTTCGTGGACGGTCACGGCATCGGGGAAGCGCTCGCGGGCTTTTTGCCCCAAGCGGTTGAGGAAACTCGTCCAAAGGTCTGCCATCAATGCCTGCCACCAAACTTGTAACCAATCGGTCAGCGTCATCGGCGAGTGCATCGCTTTGGCGTCACCTCCCTGTTGACGCTTCGGCACGCTTGTCTTAGGCTAATGCGTCAGCCTTCCCGATGATAGCGAAGATGGCAAAAACCGTTCGCTAACGAAACGCATCGCTCATCGCCCAACCCTTCATGCCCATCATATCGCAGACCGAAAGAGACCGAGGGAGTGAAAGGACGATGTGGCGGCTGATGTGCAAGTCCAAAATCCATCGTGCCATCGTGACGGAGACAAACTTGCACTACGAAGGGTCGTTGACGCTGGACGCTGCTTTGATGGAAGCGGCGGGTTTGCTGCCTTTTGAGCAGGTGCAGGTGTTGAACTTGAACAACGGCGAACGCTTTGAGACTTACCTGATTGAAGGCGAACGAGGCAGTGGGGTCGTCGGCGTCAATGGAGCGGCAGCAAGGCTTGTGCAAGTTGGCGATCCCGTCATCGTGCTGGCGTATGCGTGGGTGGCGGAAGAGCAATTGCCCGATTTCCGCGCTCGCATCGTTTTTGTGGATGAAGGCAATCGCATCCTTCGGGTGCAGGTGGTGTCCGTTTTGCCTTCCCGCTGATGTCATCACGCAGGCAAAGCACTGAGGCGGTGCAGCCAATCCCGCAGCGTCGGATACAACTGACGATAGAGGGCGAAGCGTTCGTCGTAAAGGCGACGCTCTTTTTCGTCAGGCTCAAAAACTTCCCGCACCTTGACAAGTTGCTCGGCAGCCTCGGTGACTTTCGCCCATTTGCCAACCGCCTTGCCCGCCAGCAACGCCGCCCCAAAGCACGCCGCTTCACTAACTTGCAAAGCAGCGACGGGCACGCCAAACATGTTGGCTTTCAGTTGCAGCCAGAAGCGACTTTTAGCGCCGCCGCCGATGGCACGGATTTCCCGCACGACGATGCCCGCTTCTTTCAGCAACTCCAAATTGAGCCGCATCTCGTAATTGATGCCTTCCAACAACGCCCGCACCAATTCGCCCCGCGTCGTGTTCAGCGTCAAGCCAGCGATGACGCCTTTTGATTGCGTGTCCATCCAAGGCGTTCCTGTCGTCGGGGTGAAGTGGGGCAAAACGAAAAGGCGCGTCGGGATTTTGCTGGCTTGGGCAAGGATGAGGTCGTAAACATCGGCGCCCGTCCGTTCGGCAACGGCTTTCTCCTCACTGGCGAAAGTGTCGCGATACCAACGCAGCAAGATGCCGCCTGTCCAACTCCATGTGACGGTCACATACAAATCTTCGGCGACATGAGGGTAGCAACAGAAGTTGTTTTGGCGCATCGCTTCTGTCAAGACGGGTCGGGCGAAGGCGACAGTGATGCAGTCCACCGTCCCGATGGCGTCCATCGCCACACCTTCTCGCACGACGCCCGAACCCAAGCAACCGCAGGGTTGGTCGTGCCCACCCGTTGCGATGACAACGCCTGAAGGCAAACCGAGTTCATTGGCGACCCGACGGTCAATATTGCCGATGGCTTCCCCCGCTGGCAGCGGTTTTGCCCAAAGCGTTTCCGACAACTCCGCCGCTTGCATCACTTCGGCACACCAAACTTTTCGGACGACCTCAAAACCCATCGTCCGCGATGCCAATGACCAGTCAATAGCAGGGTCGCGAGCGCCCAATCGGAAAGCGGTGAAGTCTTGGGCGCACAAAAATTTCCAGAGGCGGGCGAAAAGTTCGGGTCGTTCGTCCTTCAGCCACATCAACTTCGGCACGGAATACATCGGATGAATGGGATGACCTGTCAGGGCAAAGACGCGTTGTTGCCCCAAGCGTTGCTCCAAGCGCTGGGCTTGGGCGACGGCGCGGGTGTCCAAATTGGCGATGGCGTTCATCAACGGTTTGCCACCCGTATCCAACGGGACGGCCGTTTCGCCCATGCTGGAGATGGCGACGGCTTCTACGGGGTCGCGGTTGCCCGCCTGAGCGAGGGCTTGACGGATGGCATCTTTCGTCGCTTGCCAAACTTGCTCGCTGTCCAACTCCACCCAGCCAGGCAGGCCAGGATAGATGAGCGGATACTCGCGATAGCCGACGCCAAGGATGGCGCCATCGGCATTGAAGATGACCGCCTTGACGCCCGTCGTGCCGACATCCACGCCCATCAAACTCATCCCTCTCGCCTCCCGTCCGTTGACTGGCACGAGACAAGTATGACGAATTTGGTCGTCAGCGGCTGACCGATGGTGTGCTGATGTCGTCGTGGCTGATAGCCACTCCAACGAGTTAAGAGCACTGCTTACACGCCTGCGCGCCGTCAATAGATGCGCCATCGTCGGGCGACGAAGCCGTCACGGATGGAGCGCCAGTCGCCCAAAACTTCATCCACGATGCGGTGAACTTCTGAGGCGATGCGGGAGGCAGGGATGCCCCAAACTTCCACATGCACCACTTGCGGGTCGGTGATGGGCTTGCCGATTTGGCTGACCATGTAGCAGTAAACCTGACGCACTTCGGGGATGGCATCGGCAATGCGTTGGGCGATCAGGTGGGTCATGATGCTGTAAACCTTGCCCACATGGCTGACGGGGTTTTTGCCGGCGACGGCTTCCAAAGTCATCGGGCGGTAGGGCGTGATTAGCCCACTGGCACGATTGCCCCGTCCCACTTGCCCATCGTCACCCGCTTCGGCGCTGGTGCCTGTGACGGTCAAATAAACGGTGTTTTCCGTGTCGGCGGTGTTGACAAAAACTTCTACCCGTCGGCGGGTGAACTGAGGCGCCAACTCCTCACCGACAAACCGTGCCACTTGCCCTTTAACGGTTTCGTAGGCATCGCGGTCGGGTGTAAGTTCAGCGACGAACGCGGCAGCAATCGTCAAGCGGATGGTGTCGCCATCCCGAACGCCCATCACCTTGATGTCTTCACCCAGTTGCGGGAAGCGCTGTTTGCCTGCGTCGCTGTTCAGGAAAAGTTCCGTCTCCAAGACGAGGCGCTCCAATTCGCTGAGGGGCGCAAAGCCGACGGCAAAGGAAGTGTCGTTAGCGGCGGGGGGTGTGGCGTCGTCGCGGAAGATAGCCCGCAAATCATCGCTACCTTGTCGGATGCGGAAATTGACTTGCACATGTTCAGGGCGCAAATGGCGCACTTGCTGGCAAAGCCAATGGGTGATGCGCTCGCAGAAGGCTTCTTTGGGGTCAATTTGGCGGGAGTTCCATCCCAAAGTCGCCCGACCCACGATGTCCAGTTGAATGGGCTCAAGGATGCGTCCGCCCTTGAAGGTCGCTTCGGAGCGCCCACCGACAAGGACGGCTTTGTCCACATTGTGGTGCAAAATTGCCCCGACTTCCTGACGATACAGTTCGCAAAAGGCGACGGACAATTCCTCAGCAGCCCCGTCGCAGAGAGAGTCGGGATGCCCTTTGCCCTTTCGCTCCACGATTTCCACAGGCATTTCGTCCACGATGGGCGTGACACCGTTCACCAATTGCAAACGAGCCATCCAATGCCACCTCCTGCGGGAGTTGAGCGGGGAAGGGCGGGGCGACACAAGGGAGCGGAAGGGGCGTCACCCATCACCCTTCGGTCACCGCTCCTTGTTCGGCGGGGCGCTCCCGCAACGAGAGGAGCGGGACCGTAAAGGGCGATGTTGCCTTTTGCCCCACTCCTCTCATCTTTTGCCCTGCGACTTCCGCAGGACTCAACGCCTTTGGGCACCTTACCCGAAACGACGGGCAGGTTGCCGGGCTTCATCGGGCGCGTTCACCCTCCGCCACTCTTGATGAGAGGGTGGGAGCGCCAACGCCAGCGCAATTATATCGGCGTCACTCCCATTTCGCTACTCATCCCGTCATGCCCTAAAATCACTGGCGTGGAGGTCGCTTGACGATGGCGGATCAACCCGTGCTGCCTTCATCCCTTGACCTGAACGACGAAGCCCTCTTTGAACGGTTGCTGGAGGAAGTGTTGGAAGGGCAACCCCGCGCCGAGCAATGGCGCCAATGGCGCGAGGCGCTGGAGGAGCGCCTGAACAAGTTGCTGGAACTGAAGGCGAAGGGCATCAACGAGTTTCCCGATTTGGACGAGCGCATTGAGGAACTGCGCCGTTACATCGCTGTCCTGCGAGAAGAGGAAATCTTGACCGAATTCGTGGAGCAACAGGTGCGCATGGTCTTGGGCAAAGCGCGCCTGCGCCAAGCGTTAGGCGGAGACTTGACAGAAGACCCGTCGCTTTAATTGCCCATCGGCAACGGCACGACTTTGCCCGCCTGAGCCGAAACGACTATCGCATGCTCCACTTCCATCGCCCGCAAGCCATCTTCGCCCGTCGCAATGTCTACACCTGCACCCTGCACAGCGGCGACGAAAGCGTGGACGCTGGGAGCGAAGGTGGCGCTAAAGGGCACGGGTTCGGGAAACGGTGGCAAATCGGTCAACGGCAAGTTGGTGTCCAGTTCACCGCAAATGTTGCTTTGGCGCATCCGACGCAAAGTCAGCCGCCCCTTCGTCGTCAACAGGTGCAACTCCAACATGAAGTCATCCAACCGATGACGGACGCTGCTGCTCAGCACGCCCAAAAAGTCGTTAGCGAACTGAACGACAGCGCCCATCGCCCGTGACGGGATGTAGAGCAAGTCGTCGCTGATGCCCGTCTCCCAGCCACGATAGGGCGCTTCAGATCGGTCACCTTTCAGGGTCGCTTGAACGGCGACAATTTCGCCGAACAAAAATCGCAGCAAGTCAACCCCGTGATGGTGGCAATAGCCATGTGTCAGCAAGGTGACGAGCAACGGCTCGCCCAAGGTGCCATCATCCAGCAACTTTTTTAGCCAGCGCACTGATGGGATGTGGCGGTAGTTGAATTGCGTCGCCAGCAAGCGCCCGACTTGATGCGCCGTAGCGACCATCTGGCGCGCTTCGTCTAACGACGCTGCCAACATCTTCTCGCAAAGGACATGCGCCCCTGCTTGCAACGCGGCGATGGTAGCGTCGGCGTGTTGCCCTTCCAAAGTGCAAACGGAAACGATGTCGGGGCGAAGGCTTGTCAGCATCTGGCGGAAGTCGGTGAAGGCTTTTGAGCCATATTGGCTCGCCAATTGCTCGGCTCTTTCGGCGACGACATCGCAGCAACCGACGATTTGCACATTTGGCAATTGGGCGTAAGCGGCGGCATGGACGCGCCCTTGCCCACCACAACCGATGATGCCTACCCGCAACCTTCTCGCCTCCTTGCGTGAAAGTCTCCCACGACAAGTTACTCACTGCCGTTCGTCTCACCTTCTTTCGGTGCCGTTGCAGGGCGAGGAAGCGTCTCCGTTGACAACTCCGTCAAGTCGGCAGGTTTGGGCAAATTGCTCGTCTCAAAGGCGGTCAAATCAGCGGGTCTCGGCAATCGGCTCAACATCTCCAACTTGGCGATGGCTCTCTCGCATACCTGCCGAAACCGCTCTGACACGAACCAATTCCTTGCCGCTTTCCGCAATTTCGGCAAGGCTTCTATCGCCCCCATCTCTCCCAACGCCCGCGCTGCATTGCACGCCCTCGTCACGCCCGTCCCTGCTTGCTCCAAAACCTTCGTCAACGCTTCCACGATGGCTTTTCGGTGAGGATGCGACCGAAGAAACGCCAATGCGTTTTCGTCGCCTTTTTCCAAGACGCCCCAAAAAGCCCGCACCAACTCGCCTTCGCCCAACTTCGTCAACGCTTCCGCCGCCCAGTCACAAATCCGTTGGCTTTTTTTCTGCCTTTCGGGCGGTTCATCCATCCACTTGACAGTTGCCCATCGCCAATCGCCCAAAAGCAGGACAAGGTTAGGGACGGTTTGCGTCTCTCCTATTTCGCCCAAAGCCCAAAGGGCAGCGGCGCACAAATCACGGTCAAGGTCACCAAGGGCGTCCAAAAGTTCGGGGATGGCTTCCTTCGCTTTCAACCGACCTAAAAGTAGGGCTGCCGATTGTCGGGCCATCATCACATCAAAATCCGACACATCGACGAAGTTAACGAGGTCAGGGAAGCGAAGGATTTGGCGCAAGGGGGGCACCGCCCTTTGCCCTGATGCTTTTACTTGCTCCCAAGCCTCGCCGATTTTCGCCTTATCCACCAACCAGTTGACCCAATCGGGCAAATCCCTTCGCCCCTTCAGCACACGGAGGGAGTAGGCGAAGAGGTAGTAGGCGAAAGCAGCCAATGCAAGCGCCGTCGTTGCTGCAACGAGAAACCCTTTCCACTCGCTTTCTGCCAACAAGGCATCCAAGACGAAATGCAAGACGAATAATAGGGGCGCAAGGAAGTAGAACACCACATGGATGCGCCGTTGCCGCTGTCGCTGTCTTTCCTGCCGAGTTGGCTTGTCCATGACCTTCACCAGCCTCAAAAGGGCTCGCTTAATTTTGGGACGGGCAAGGGGCAGGTGACAAGCGCAACAAAACCGTCCGATGCTATCTTGACGGGGAAATGCGCATGGCAAGGTGATGGGACGGCATGCGATGGTTGGCATTGGAGACGACAGGCGAACTGGTCAGCGTCGCCGTCTGGGATGCGGAACGAAAAGGCGTCGTCGCTGAAGTCAGTGCGTCCGCTTACCAAACGCTGACGCAACGCTTGCCCGATTTGGTGCAAGCGACTTTGCGACAGGCGCAAACGGATTTTTCTGACCTTGCCTTGATCGCTGTCTCGCTCGGTCCAGGTTCGTTCACGAGTGTGCGGGTCGGTCTCGCTTTTGCCAAAGGGTTGGCGATGGCGTTGGATAAGCCGATCGTCGGCGCGCCGACATTGGAGGCGCTGGCGATGGCGGCGAGCGGGGTTGAAGGCGGGTTAGTCGTGCCCGTTTTGCCTTCCCGCCCCAGTAAGCCGACGGAAGTTTACGCCGCTTTCTTTTGCGTGCGAGACGGAAAGTTGCAGCAGGATGGTGACGATTTCGCCTGCGACTTTTCCGAGTTGGTGCGCCGACTGCAGGGACGCTCCGAACCTGTCATCACTTTCGCTGGCGTGTTACCTGTTGGGGCGATGGCAATGCTGTCTTCGCTTTGTGCGGTCAAAACGGTTGCCTTGCCCTTGACGCCGCAACTGCCGAGGGCGACTTTCGTGGCGCAAGCAGCGTGGCAGCGATGGCAGCGCCATCCCCAACCCGACGACCCTATCCGTCTCGTGCCCCGCTATGTGCTCCCGTCCAGTGCTGAGGAGCGCTTGGGCGTTCGGGTGTCACTGAGAGCGCCAACGGAGGGCGAAGGGCAACAATAACGCCGCTTGAATGACCCAAGTCAACGCGGGCGATAAACCCAGCAACCTTTGCAACGCCATGCCCCCTGCGTTGATGGCGCCGAGCAAAAGGGCGGAAGGGATGAGCCCTAAAGCATTCAGCCGAGCCACCAACGCAGCGACAATCGCCGTGTAGCCGTAGCCCGGCGAAAACTTCTCAAAGAGCCGATGCGTCACGCCACACACTTCCACTGCCCCCGCCAATCCCGCCAAAGCGCCGCTGAGCAACAGGGCAATCGCCATCATCTTCTTCGTGGCAATGCCCATCGTTTCCGCTGCCAACGGGTTAGCCCCGACGGCGCTCAACCGAAACCCCCAAAGCGTTCGCCCCAAAACAAAGTGCAAGATGACGGCAAGGAGCAAGGCAAGGGGGAAACCCGCATGAAGGCGCGTGGGTGGCAAGAGCGCGGGCAATTGCGCCGACGGGGAAAGCAAGTCGCTTTGCGGCAACACGCCCGCTGACTCTTTGAGCACCGAATGGACGGCAGCGCCGACCAAAGCAGCGGCGACGAAATTCAGCAGCAAGGTGACGACGACTTCGTTGACGCCCCGCTTCACCCGCAGCCACGCAGGAATTGCTGCCCACATCGCCCCGCCCAACGCACTCATCAGCAAAGCGATGGCAAGATGCAAACCCGCAGGCAAATTCGCTTTCGTCCCGACCGCTGTCGCCATCAACGCGCCGACAAGCAATTGCCCTTCCGCCCCAATGTTCCAGACACCGCAGCGGAAAGCCACTGCCACGCCCAAACCCGCCATCAAAATTGGCGTCGCCTTGACAAGCGTTTCGGCGATGGCGTAGCGATCCCCAAACGCCCCTTGCCAAAGGGCGCGCAACACCGCAAGGGGCGATGCGCCCGCCACCCAACCCAATCCAACCGCAACCGTCAAGCCCATCAGCAACCCGACGGCGGATGGCAACAAAGCGTCGGCGACAAAACGACGCAAAGTTGAAACGGCAGTCACGGTCTCAGCCACTCCATCGGTTTGAATTGCCAACGCAGCGCCAGCGGATGTTGGTCAGCGAAGTGGGGCGATTTCGGGTCTTCGCTTTGCCCAGGTGGCAACACATTCATCCCTCGTGGCGGGTTCGTCACTTCCACCAGTTGGATGTAAGCGCCCCGATTGGGTCCTGGGATGGGCGGGAGGGGGTCAAAGCGCCAAAGGGGTTTGCGAAAACCCCAGTTGGCGATCTCGCCCCGTTCCTTGTGCAACCGCTGCAGCGCCATTTGCAGCGCCTTCACCATCACGGCGTCTTTGCCTTCGCCGTTCAAGTAATCCCGCGACAACTTTCGGGGCAGCGAATCCGCCAGCACATACCAGAGCAAACTGGGCTGGATGAGCGTGCGGAACAAGCGGGAGTCACCGAAGTCGCCCAAGTCGTCGGCGAACACGGCGTCCTGCAGGGCGTCAAACCATGCATCAAAAATCGTCGCCGCCACGCTCCCATCGCTGCGTTGATTGTCCCAGCGTTTCAGCAAGTCGGCGACCAAGCGCAACTTGTCATCGGGGTTGGACTGCTGGATGGCGCGCAAAAGCAAGGGCTTGAAAAAGTCCGCCCGCACATCGTAGCCTTCAATGTCCACGACAAAGCGACGCAAATCGTCCAGCGAGATTTTTGGCTTACTGGCGAGCAAATCGGCGATGCGCTTGACATGGTGGATGGCGCCCCATCGGGGCAAATCGCCGTTCTCCCACCACGAGGCGGGCTTGTTGTTCCAGTTGGCGAAGAAGCCTTGCGGCGGGTTGACTTGCTGGGGCAATTGCTCAAAGGGCACAAACCCTTGCCAATCAAATTCGCCTGTCCCTGGCGTCGGGAAGCGCGGGTCAACGCCTTTGGCTCGGATAGGATAGCGCCCGCAAAACCAGAAACCGATGTCGCCATCTTTCGTGGCGACGAAAAAGTTGTGGGAGGTGGCGATATAGCGACAGGCATCGGCGAACTCTTTGAGGGTGCGGGCTTTGTGGAAGGCGTAAATTGCCCGCAGCGCCCCCAACTCCTTGCCCCGATAGGCGTCCGCCCGCGCGTAAGCGATGCCCGCTTTCTCATCCCAACTCAGGACGACGCCGTGCACCGTCCGAAAGATTTCCAACGGCACGGGTTCGTCCTTGCCCTTGACAAAAATGAGTTCCACCCGCCGTTCCATCCGCTTCCACTCGCCCCGATGCAGGTAGCGGTAGCGGCTCTCTTTGCTCAAGTGCTCGGCGAAGATGTCCACATTGTCGCCCGCCCCGCTCGTCGTCGTCCAAGCGAGGTGAGCGTTCATGCCGATGAGGACGATGGGAATGCCCGCAAAGGTCATGCCCCGTGCCTGAAACTTCGGGCAATACAAGGCAATCTCGTAGGCAATGGACGGTGTGCCCGTCGCCATCTGCGGACCGCCCACCAAAATTGGATGACCCGTCGCCGATTTCTTCGGCGCCACGACCATCGCATAACTGCCAAAACGGGTGAACAAACTTAGCCGCCGACACCACGCGAGGCTGTCCCACTCTTCGGCGATGCGCAGGGCAGAAAGTAACGGGGCGGGGGACGAGGGACGAGGGACGGAAGGATACGGGACGAGGGGCGAGGGACGAGGGACGAGGTTAGAACCTTGTCGCTTTTTCGTCCCGCGCCCCGCGTCCCGCGCCCCGCTCGTTTGCACCGTCGTCGGAGAGGTCGGGTCGTTTTGCCACGCCAAATCGTTCAGGACGCTCGTGGCTTGAGCGCCAAAGCGCGTTTGCAAATAAAGGTGCAGTTGCATCATTCGCAACTCTTCCCCACCCGAACTACCGAAGCGATGTGCCATCATGTGGGCGATGGCGATGGTGTCGGTGACTTTCCATGGGCGCAACTTTGTCAAGCCCAATTCCTTGAGCCGTTGCGGCATCGGGCGCTTACCTGCATTGACTTGAGCGATAACGGCGTTCACGCCGTCGGCGAAGGCGCGCAGGACAAGTTGCTCTTCGGGGCTTAATTCGGCAAATTGCTCCCATCGCTCCGCTTCGGAGTAACTGAGGGTGCGGCGCTGCTTGTCTTGCTCCAACGCTTCTTCGCCCATCAACTCTGCCAGTTCGCCTTTTGCCGTGCGGCGGTAAAGTTCCATTTGCGCCAGACGGTCTTGGGCTTGCGCGTAACCGCAGGCATAAAAGACGCCGTAAAGGCTGGGCGCAAAAATGTGGGGGACGCCGTAGCGGTCGCGGGTGATTTGCACGACCGCGTCGCCCACTTTCAACCGTTCCGTTTGCGCCGCCATCGTCCCGACCGCTGCAAGCAAAACCGCCACTAAGCCCCAAAAACGCATCCCCGCTTTTGCCTCCTTTCCGTGAGTGATGCCCTGACAGACTTTAGCGCAAGACTTTAGGTGGACTCAGGTGAATTCCATCGGTGTCGGACACAGCCCCGACAACGGCAAGCGACAGACCGCATAATTGGCACTCCGATCAATCGGGCACGGTAAGGGTGAAAGCGATGGCAGTGTTTCAGCCGACGGCGATGGTGGGCAGCGGGCGGAGTTTGGCGACGCTGGGATTGGCTGGCGAACTGATGGCGTTTTTCTACCCCCGCTGCGATTATGCCCAGAATGTCCGCGAGGGGTTGACGGGCGTGTATCTGGATGGCTACGGCTTTTCGTGGCTCTTTGGCAGCGAATGGCAGAAGCGGCAAGGTTACCTGCCCAACGAAGTCGCTGTCTTCACCGAGTTGACCAGCCCCGCTTTGGGTTTGGGTATCAGCGTCACCGATTTCATGCTGCCCGACGAACCCGTCTTGGTGCGTCATTGGCAAGTGCGCAGCCTCAACGGGAAACCCAAACGCCTGCGTCTGATGCACTACCTTGAGTTGACCTTGGGTGGGCACGAGTGGCAGCAAGCCGTGCAAGTTATCACTCTGCCCTACCCGACGCCGCGCCCTGCCGTCGTCCAGTGGTGGCAAGGGATTTGGTGCGGGGTCGCCGGCGATTTGCCCTTCCAGATATGGCAATGCGGGAAAGCGTTGCCCAACGCCCCCAACCATCCCAAACCCGACATGCTGGACGGATGGCTGAACGGACAAACGCTGGAAATCGGTCGGGTCGCTTTCGCCATCGGCTGGCAACTTTCGCTCCCTGCCTTCGGGTTGGCGGAACGGACGATGGTCATCGCTTTTGGCGATAGCAAAGGGACAGTCCTGCGCCGATTGGCGCGTGCCCTTTCGCTTTCCGTTGACGAATTGCTTCGGCGTCATCGGCAGGCGTGGCGAGGATGGACGCAAAACCTTCACCCCAAAGCGAAAACTTTGCTGGCGACGGATGCTGCCCTTCCGTCACGCCTTCGTCGGGAAGTTTTAGAAGCGGCGCTTTGGACTTTGCGGTTGACTTGGGATCGGAGCGCCAACGCTCCCATCGCCGCACCCGAATTTGACCCGACTTTTGAAGCCAGCGGCGGCTACGGCTTTTGTTGGTGTCGCGATGCGGCGTTCGTCGCCCACGCCTTGGCGTCGCTGGGTTTTGCGTCCACAGCGGCGCGCTTTTTTGACTGGTGCGCCAAAACCCAAACGCCCGATGGCGCTTTCCATCAACGCTACTGGTTGGACGGTTCGTTGGCGCCTGCGTGGAGTGAAGACCACGACAGCCAGCAACTGGACCAAACGGCAACGGTTGTCTGGGCGATGGCGGAAGTTCTGGGGCAAAAAGGGGAGCCACCGTCGGCGGAAAATTGGTCGGTGGCGGAGAAGGCGCTGCGTTTTTTGGAGCAACGGCTCAGCGCTGGTGTCCACGCAACGGGCATGGATTTGTGGGAAACCTTTCGGGGCAAGTTCACCTACACGCAAGCGACCTTCATCGCTGCCTTTCGGGCAGGCAGTCGGTTGGCGCAACAAAGGGGCAAAAAAGAGGAAGCCATCCATTGGCGCAATCTGGCGGAGCAGGCGAAAGAAACGCTGTTGCAAAAGTTTTGGACGGGTGACCGTTTCCTGCGAGGCTTTTCGCCCGACGGTCATCCCGACAGAACCCCCGACGCTTCCGTGTTGGGCGTCCTTTTCCCCTTCAGCATCTTGGACTTGACAAACCCGACGGAGCGACGCATCGGAGAAGCGACAGTGCAGCAGGTTTTGCGGGAACTAACACGCAAGACACCCGACGGCGGGTTAGCTGTCTGGCGCTTTGCTGGCGATAGTTACGCATGGGGGATGGCGAGCACCCCTGCCACCCTTTGGCTCGGCTTGGCAGCGTCGGTGTTGTCAAGGGCGCAGGGCGACGAATGGCAAACGATTGCCCTCCGTTGCCTGCAGGCAGTGATGCACCACACGACGCCCGCTGGCTTGCTGGCGGAGATGTTTGACGCTTTTGGGCACGGCTATTGGGCAGCAGGGCACGGTTGGTCAGCGGGTTGGCTCTGGCTGCTTGCGCTGTCCATCGCCGCCCATCGCTAATCGCCCGTTACCTGTCGTTGTTTCCTTGCGAACAGCAAAAACGCCGTGTGGGCAACCATGCGGTCTTCAGGGCGCAGGCGGTCAGGGTTGGGTTTGTAGTGACGCAGCAACAGTTCGCTCACTTCCACATCCACCAACGGCAATCCTTTCATCGCCCGCAAAGTTTCGCTGACTTGATTGGTCGTCGGCACCAAGATGACAAGCGTTCCGCCATCCGCTAACGCCTCCATCGCTTGCGGGAGGTAGAGCCAAGGTTCACGGACATCCAAAAAGACGACATCAGCGTCCCGCTCCTCAAAGCCCTCGGCAATATCGCGAAGTTTGAAGGTGACACGGTGGAGCAAACCCGCCCGCTCCACATTGCGCCGTGCCAATTCGGAAAATTCAGGGCGCCGCTCGTAAGAGAACACATGCCCACTGTCGCCGACGGCGAAGGCGAACATCAGCGTGGATGCGCCGCTGCCGCTGCCCGATTCCACGACGATGCTCCCTGGCACGACGCCGGCTCGGACAAGGATGTAGCCCATCTCTTTCGGGTAAGTCACCTGCGTCTGGCGCTTGACGGCGTGAAGCACCCAATCGGCGGGCGTCGGGCGAAACGCTAAAAGCGGTTGACCGAGGTGGGAGCGGACGAGCATGCCGGGCGGTTGACCGACTAAGGCACTCAGGTCAAAAACGCCTTCCGCCGTCGTGAATTTTTCGCCGACCCGTGCCATCCACCGTTGTGCCCGCTCCCAATCAGGCGGGATGAGCAAAACCCATTCGCCTTCCTCAAAAGGCTTGGGCAATCGGCAAGCACCCCCATCGGCATCGTCACTCGGTGTGGACATAACATCGCAAGGTGTAAATCGGTGATTCGCCCCCGCTGCAACTCCACTTCCACAGGCAGCCTCGCGCCTTTGCGTGCTCGTTCAGCGACGCCGCAAAGATGCTGAGCCATTCGCCCAGGGTGTGGGGCTTGTCTAAGGCGGCGCCGAACAGACGGCGCATCTTGCTGACATACAGCGGGATTTCGGGGTTGGCGGGCAGGACCATCCTGCGATATTCGGGCAGCAACTTGTAGTTGACATTCTGATGCCATTCGGGGTCAATGTTGAAGTAAACGCCCGTCAAGTCCTTGATGCGGTCGCGCAAGTAGTCCAGCGCCAGTTCGTCGCTTAAAGGGCGCAAGTCAATGGGCTCGCGTTTGACGACATCGCCATCCCGTTGCACCCGCAGCCAAAGGGTGATGATGCCGCCAGCGGGTCCGCCCTTGGGCTTCTCCCATTTCCAACCGAAGGCGGGGTTGTTGCAAGTCCACAATTTTTTGCCATCCACGACGACGGGCATGGGCGTGCGGGCGAGTTGGCGGTTGGGGAACTGGGGACGCAAGGTGCGATTTAACGGTGACCCTTCCCAACCTGTCCCGAACAAAAACGCCAGCACTTCGCCTGCATTGCTCCCGCTGACGGTCACACCGACCATGTGAGGCGGGAAGGTGTAGCGGTTGACGAAGGTGCGCGTAAAGTCATCCATGCGCAATTGCGCCGTCGTGCGCCGTGCCAATGCCGTCAGGATTTGTCCCAGCGTCGTTTGCTCGGTGATGCGCACCGAAACGGCTGACTTCGGTTGCGCCGTCAACCCGCCCAACACCACACCCGCTAAACCCAGCACCAACCAACCTTTGCGCATTCCTCTTTCCCTCCTTATCGGTGTGCGAATTTTGCCGATGCAATTTTGCGGCTTTGGGCAGGCGCAAAGGTCTGCCCTAACTTGCCCGTCTTCGCTTCACTCTGCCAGCGAAAGTTCTTGGACGGAAGGTTGATGGACGGCGTAGAAGCGGACCGTCGTGGTGGTGACGAGTGCCACCTTGCCCATCCGCTCCTTTTTCGTCCGAAACCCTTCCGTCCGAAACAAACGACGAAGCAAGGTCGGGATGAAGCGCCAACGCTCTTCAGGGATGGCGAAGCAAATGATGCAATATCGTCGGTGCGGCACTATCTTGCGCCAAAAGCCCGCCACATCGCAAGTGACGAAAGCGGGTTGCTTTGCTTCCCGCAAAAGCAAAGGGATGGCTTCGTCCTTGATGACCGTGTTGGGGCGCAAATCCGTGATGTAGCACACTTTTCCCGCATACCAACTGGCAATCGCTCGGTCTATGCTCAACCCAAGCAAATGTTCGTCCAACACGATCACGCCGCCACCGCCTTCCCTTGCTGGGCAACAAGTTTCGCCGCCCACTGCAGGGCTTCTTCAATGGCATCGCGGGAAATGCGCCCTTTGAAGTTGGCGACCAGTTCGTCCACGCTCACGCCCGCTGCGATCAGGCGCAAGACGGTAGCGACTTCCACCCGCGTGTATTTGAAGGTGGGGCGACCGCCACAAACGCCTTTGGCGCTGACGATGTGCTTGCCCAAGGGCACATACTCGTAAACCTCACCGCCGACGATTTCTCGGACGACTTTCCTTTTCCCTTTCGCCATCACCTGTCACCACGCTTTACTCTGCCAGTGGAAGTTCTTGGACGGAAGGTTGATGGACGGCGTAGAAGCGGACCGTCGTGGTGGTGACGAGTGCCACCTTGCCCATCCGCTCCTTTTTCGTCCGAAACCCTTCCGTCCGAAACAAACGACGAAGCAACTTCGGCAACTCGTGCAACCGATGGTCGGGAAGCGGAAAACAGACGATGAAAAAGCGCGGGTGGGGTTGAACCTTGCGCCAAAAGCCACTAACATCCGTCGTGACGAAAGTTGGGTGCTTTTGAGCCATGAGCAGTGAAGGGATGGCATCATCCTTGATGACTGTCCCAGGACGCAAGGCTTTGATTGGGACGACCTTGCCACCATACCATCGCAAGCCTGCCAGCACGCTTTGACGGGCGATGTTCTCATCCACGACGATCATGCTGCCTTCCCGACCTCAAGCGACCACCGCTCCAACGCCTTCGCTGCCAAACGCAAGGCTTCCTCAATCGCTTCTGGGTGAATTTCGGGGCGGTTAAAGTCGCGGACGATTTGCTCAATCGTCCAGCCATGTGCCAGCAAGTCAAGGACATGGCGGACTTCCACCCGCGTGTATTTGAAGGTGGGGCGACCGCCACAAACGCCTTTGGCGCTGACGATGTGCTTGCCCAAGGGCACATACTCGTAAACCTCACCGCCGACGATTTCTCGGACGACTTTCCTTTTCCCTTTCGCCATCACCTGTCACCGTTCCTAACCGCCAAACTAATCAACGGAGGCGCAAAGCGGCGGCGTAAGCCTGCGCCTCGTATTGCTGGGCGGATTTCTCCCACGAAAAGTCTTCCCGCATGGCGTTGCGAACCAGTGCCTGCCACAGTTTCCGATCCCGATAGACGCTGACGGCTCGTTCCGTCGTCTTAACCAACGCCTCAGGTGTCAATTCGTTGAAGGTGAAGCCGTTGCCTTGCTGGGTTGCGGGGTCAAAATCCCGAACGGTGTCCGCCAGCCCGCCGACGGCGTGAACGATGGGGGCGGTGCCGTAACGCATGGCAATCATCTGCCCCAGCCCGCACGGTTCAAAGCGAGAGGGCATCAAGAAAGCGTCGGCGCCTGCGTAAATCAGGTGCGCCAACTCTTCGTCCACGATGCCCAGTTTCGCCGCCACTTTGTCGGGGTAGCGCTTTTGCAACTCGGCAAACAGCGGCTCTTGTTCGCCTGCGCCCAAAACGACGAGTTTGACGGGCAATCGCAATAACTCATCGGCTGCCGAGGCGACGACATCAAAGCCCTTCTGATGCGCCAAGCGGGAGACGACGCCGATGACCATTTCGCCTCCGTCGGTCAAGCCGACCCGCTGCAACAGTGCCTGTCGGTTGGTGGCTTTTCCCTTGCCGACAGTGCGGACATCGTAACGGGCGGGAAGCAACTTGTCAGTTTTGGGGTTCCAGACTTCGTAGTCAATCCCGTTCAAGATGCCCACCAAGCGCCCTTGTTGGGCTCGGTCTCGCAGCAACCCATGCAAGCCCTCACCGAATTGCTCCGTTTGAATTTCCTGCGCATATCGGGGGCTGACGGTCGTGAGCATATCGGCATAGTAAAGCCCGCCCTTGATGAAACTGAACTGCCCGCGAAATTCCAATCCGTGCATTTGGAAAGTTTCGGGTGGCAAGCCCAACGCCTCGCGCACCGACGGGTCAAAGTTGCCTTGATAGGCGAGGTTGTGGATAGTGAAGACGGTCGCTGTGCCTTCAAAAAACGGGTCGGTGCGGTAAGCCGTTTTCAAGTAGGCAGCAACCAACCCGCTTTGCCAGTCGTGGCAATGAAGGATGTCAGGGCGCCAGTTAAGGGCTTTCGGCAATTCCAGCGCCACCTTGCAAAGCAACCCGAACCGAACCCAATCGTCGCCATAACCGTAAAGGCGATCCCGGTCGTAGAGCCCAAAATGCTCCACCAAGTAAACGGTCACGCCCCCCGTCCCTCGTCCCTCGCCCCGCTGGAGCACATCACTTGCGTCAATCCCACAGCCCAGCGAGAAAGTGCCGAAGGGGATGTCGGGCAAATCCAAGACGCGTTCGGTGCGGTGGTCAACGGCGTAGGTGGCGCGATATTTGGGCATCAAAACCCGCACATCGTGCCCCCGCTTTGCCAACGCCTTCGGCAACGCCCCGATGACATCGGCTAACCCGCCCGTCTTCGCCAACGGGAACATCTCTGAAGCGACAAACAAGATGCGCCAACGCAAGGTCGGTTTTCGGGTTGCCCGCTGACGGACGGGTTGCGGACGGTTCGTCCGTGAGCCTTTGCGTCCCATCGCAACATCCCTCCTCAAACACGGTGATGATAGCGGTGAAATCGCAACGGTCACCTTTGCGGCAAGGCTTAAGGGCGAAGGGTTTTCCAACCAGCCCCTGTCAAAAGCAAGATGCTTTTGGGTGGGCATCCCTTTTGCTTCCACGCTGCCCATGCAAGGGCACCCGTCGGTTCCACCCAAAGCCCCAACGCCGCCAATTCATCCACTGCCTCAGCGATGGCAGGTTCGGGGATGGCGAGGATGTCGCCTTTCGTTTGGGTGACAGCAGCAATAACTTGGCGCAAACGGGGCGGGTTCGCCACCGCCACACCTTCCGCCATCGTCGTCCCGATGGGGAAGTCAATGCCTTTCGCCGCCGCGTAAATGGGAGCGCAATTTTCCGCTTGCACCGCCACCAATCGGGGCAGGCGGTCAATTTGCCCCGCCATCGCCAACTCCTGAAAGCCCAGATGCAGCCCCAAAAGCAAATCGCCATTGCCGACAGGCACAAAGACGGAAAAAGTGTCGTCAAGGCGCTCGCAAAGTTGCTCGGCGAGTTCGTAAGCAATCGTCTTCGTCCCTTGAAGGTAAAGGGGATGCCAAGTGTGGCTGGCGTAGTAAGCGCCCTCGTTCACGGCTTCCATCACCCGTTCCGCTGCCTCTTGACGGTCAGCACACAACACGATGTCGGCGCCAAACCGCTTCAGGGCGGCAAGTTTGCCTGGCGATGCCGTTTTGGGGACGAAGATGCGGCAACGGATGCCCGCTGCCCGTGCGTAAGCCGCCAATGCCACGCCCGCATTGCCCGACGAATCTTCGGCGACTTCCTGAACGCCCCACGCTTTCAAGCCCGTGATGAGCACACAAGCGCCTCGGTCTTTGAAACTGCCCGTCGGGTTGAGGAACTCCGATTTGAGCCAACTTTGCCCGTCAGGCGTCGGCAATAGGGGCGTCATCCCTTCGCCCAACGAAATAGGCTGTGCCCCTTCAGGAAGCGAAAGCATCGCCCGATAACGCCATAAAGTCCCGTCACGGGTTAAGATAGCGTCGGGCGAAAAGGTTGCCGATGGCAGCCAACGCAAGGGCGCGGCGCAATCGCAACGCCATCGGTCAGGTGAAAGGGCGAAAGGGCGTTGACAGATGTCACAGAAAAGCATCGTCCTCACCGCTACAATGATGGCGAAAGCCGATGACGGTTGTGGCATAATGGCGACAGCCTTGCTCGGAGGCGAAGAGCCGATGCGACGGGGGCAATCCTTGCTGGAGTTGGCGGTTGCGCTTTCGTTTTTCCTGCTCGTTTTGGCGGGCATCGCCGATTACGGGCGTGCCCTCATCGTGTCGGTGACGCTGGCTAATGCGGCAAGGGAAGGTGCTCACTATGTCGCCCGCAACCCCAATGACCTTGCCAGCGCCCACCAACTCATTCGGCAAGAAGCCGCCAACGCAGGCATTACTCTTAGCGACGCTGACATCCTAATCACCTTGCCCAATCCACTTCAACAGGGGCAACCCGTCACTGTGCAAGTCCGCACCCAAGTTCCGACCATCATGGCGCGTTTCATCGGCGTCAATTACTTAACGGTTGGGGCGAGAGCGACGGCGCCACTGTTAGCGGCGCAGTGAGAAAGATGCGAAAGATGCGAAAAGCCCAAACGCTGGTGGAGTTTGCGGTGAGCCTTGCGGTGTTCGTCCTGTTGCTTCTGGGTCTGGTGGAGGCAGGGCGCTATGCCTTCTCCATCAGCACCTTGACCAACGCTGCGAAGGAAGGGGCGCGCTATGCCACCCTCCGTCCCTACGACCTTGCGGGCATCACTGACCGCGTTCGGTCAACCGTAGCGGGCATTGATCGCAACCAAGTGAGTGTGCAAGTGACCTATTCGCCCGACCCGCCTCAATCGGGCGCCCTCGTAACAGTGAAGGTTTCTTACCCTTTCCGACCCATCTTCGTGCGCTTTGACACGCCTATCGTCGTGAAGGCAACGATGCGCCTGCCGTAAATGCAGGTGGCGAAAAAGCGACGGGAGGTGAACGCCGTGCGAAGAGGTCAAACGGTTGTCGTCGTCGTTTTAAGCCTCGTCGCCTTGCTGGCGGTGTTGGGGTTAGCGTTAGACGGCAGTCGCCTCTATCGCACCCGCCGCATCCTGCAAAATGCCGCCGATGCCGCCGCTTTGGCGGGGGCGCAAGAGTTGGCGATGAACCCCACCACGACCAGCCCATCGGTCATCTGGCGGAAGGTCGTCCAATACTTGCAAGCCAACGCTTCCAACTACACGACGGCGCGGGCATGGCTCGTTCAAGGGAGCACGCGCCTTCAAGAAATCACTGATGGCGTCGGTTCATTTGTTCCTGCGGGCGCCAACGGTGTGGAAGTTCAAGTGCAACGAAGGGAAGTCATTTTGTTCGGTGGAGTGTTGGGACAAAGTAGCGCTCTGGTCTCCGCCCGCGCCCGCGCCAATGCGGGCAACCTTCGGACAATGCCCGCCCGTAGCGACACCATTCCCATCGCCGTCCATTACGAAATCATCCGCAACGCCAATGTCGGCGATTTGTTGACGGTCTGGGACGGCTATCAAGTCTCGGTGCAAACACCCCCCGGCAGCCCCCGCAACTACGGTGACCCTAACAATCCTTATTCAGGCTGGCTCAATCTGGCGTGGATTCACAACCCCGACGAAGCGATCATCGGCAACCGAGAAGTTGACCAATCCCACAGCCAAGCCAATGTCAACGACTGGATTCTGAACGGCAACCCCTACCCCATTATCGCAGGCTCACTGATGGGCAACGATGGTGACTTCATCATGGGCAACCCTGGCATCCGCGCCTCAGGGTTGCAGAGGTTGGAAGACAAGCGCCAGCAATTCATCAATCAAGGGCGTCGCCCCATCTTCTACTTCATCGTTTTTGACTGCTACTTTGACCGAAGCGGGATGATAAGCCTCTTTCCCACCCACGGCGGCTTCCCCAACTCCTATTACTTCCACGCCATCGGCTTCGTCGCCATTGAAGTGACGGAAGTGCAATGGCAAGGGTCAGCACGAGACGGCAAGTATGTCAAGGGCACTTTTGTCGCCTTCGTCCGCTCTGGTGACCTCAATCCAAACAGCAGTTTCTCTGGCGATGCGGAAATGGTCAAAAGCATCACCTTGACGGAGTGATTGCCCTCGTTGCGGTCAGGGCGCTTCGCCGAACGCTTCTATCCGCTCCACCAACTCCATCGTCTTGGCGGCGTCGGTGAAGTTCGTCAACGGCGTTTGGTCGTTCAGGATGCAGGCGATGAAGTGGCGGTTCTCGCCCAAGTAGCCGTAAGTGATGCGGGGGTCGGTGCTGCCCGTCAATTGCTCCCCCGTCACCGTTTCCACCCCTTCCTTCTGCCGATGGATTTCCGCCAACTCAGGGGCGCGGATGTAGGCGCTGATGCCCTTGCCGTGCAACTCAAAGCGCTCGTAACGGCTTCCCGCCGTCCGCGATGCCAGCAAGATGCCGACAGCGTTGCCCTCAAATCGGATGAGCGCCGCAAACTGGTTGTGCGAACCGTGCCAGCGCTCATAATGCGACCAAACTTGCGCCGTTACTTCCACCGCCTCGCCCAGCAAATCCCGAAGGATGTCTACGGCGTGAATGATGTCGGTGCGCAGGATGCTCATCCCGTAGTAAGGTCCTTGCCCCAACATGTCCTTGTGGAACTCCGCCAACGCCAACGACGGTGCGCCCCGCTCCAACACTTTTGCTTTTGCGTGACGGTAGACGGCGGCGAAGCGGCGGTTGAAGCCGACCATCGTCTTGACTTTTTGTCGCTCCGCTTCCTCCGCCATCGCCCACGCCTCGTCGGCGTTGCAACCTGGCGGTTTCTCAATGAACACATGCTTGCCTGCCTTCAGGCAATCAAGGACGATAGGGCAAAGTCCCATCGGAGGCATGATGACATAGACGGCATCCAACGGCTCGCGCTCTAACATGCGTCGGTAATCGGTGTAGCGGCGCTCTTTGGGGACGGCGTATTTGTCGGCGGTGCGATGCAACCGCTCCTCGTTCAAGTCGCAAATCGCCCACAGCGCCGCCTCGGGAATGTCGGCGACGCTCGGATAATGCATAGCGTTCGCCATATTGCCCGCCCCGATGAACCCAACCCGCACAGTCGGCATCCCCGTTAACCACTCCTTTTTCATGTTTCATGTGTCAGGATGTTCTAAGGCGTAAGCGATGGCTTGCTCTAAGGTCATCGTCCGCCCTTCTTCCCACGCAACAGCGAAGGCTTCGTCGCCCAAAGCGGAGCGGAGTTCCGTCACTATCTGCTCATAGTCAGAGCGTTCGGGAAGATACATGGGTGCGCCGATTGCTTCCCGCAACGATTCAGCGGCTCCAAGCAATCGCACCGCCCGTTCCCTTTGCCCTTTTACGCCCGCCAATTTGGCTAACTCTTCTAAGGCATTAGCGATGCCCCATTGACTCCCCAATTCCCGAAAGAGCATCAGGCTCTCTTCAAGCAACACCCTTGCCCTCCCGTAATCACCTTGTGCCCGCACCACAACACCAAGGTTGTTGAGGACATTGGCGACGCCCCATTGATTCCCCAATTCCCGAAAGAGCGCTAAGCACTCTTCATACAACACCTTTGCCCGCTCGTAATCCCCTTGCGCCCACGCTATATTGCCGAGGTTGCCGAGGGAAGAGGCAATACCCCCTTGATCGCCTAAAGCCCGTCGGATTGCCAGACTCTCTTCGTGTAATGCCTTTGCCCGTTCCAAATCCCCTTGCGCCCATGCTATGTTGCCGCTGTAGTTAAGGACATTGGCGATACCTCGTTGGTCTCCCAATTCCCGAAAGAGCGTTAGGCTCTCTTCAAGCAATGCCTGTGCCGCTGCGTGATCCCCTTGCCGCCAAGCCATCACCCCTGCCCTGTTCAATGCCTTCGCCCGCACTGGCGCCGGCGCCGACATACCCTTCTCCAACGCCCTTTCCAACCAACTTCGCCCTTCAGTGAAATTGCTGTGAATATCCCAGAACCGCCACAATGCTGCCGCTAATTTCAACGCCTTCTCTGGCTCCCTCTCCAAACCGTAACTAAGCGCCGCCCGAAAATTGTCTTGCTCTTTCTCTAATCGTTCCAACCATTCCCGCTGTTGTGTTCCCTGCAATTCCCCCTCCGCTCGCTCTGCCAACCCCAAAAAGAACTCCAAATGCTTCTTCCTTGTCTCTTCTGCTTCCCCTGCCTCTTGAAGGCGCTCCTGCCCATACTCCCGAAGGGTCTCCAACATCTGATAACGCCCCATCCCCTCTTCCATCACCACCAGAGACTTGTCTATCAACCCCATCATCAACTCCCACACTTCTTCTGTTCTCACTTCGCCTCCTTCAGGCAGTTTGCCAGCACCGACGGCTTCCGCTCCTTCCAAAGCCCATCCCCCTGCAAAAACCGATAACCGCCGAAAGAGAGCCCGTTCCGCTCTTGAAAGCAGTTCGTAACTCCAATCTATCGCCGCCCGCAAAGTCTGATGCTTCGGCAACGCCGTCCGAGTGCCTGCCGTCAGTAACCGAAACCGATCAGAAAGCCGCTGTGCAATTTCCTCTACAGTCAACCCCCGCACCAACGCTGCTGCCAATTCTATTGCCAGCGGAATCCCATCCAGACGATAACAAATCTCCGCCACTGCCGATGCGTTCTGGTCATTGACCGAAAAGGATGGTCGGACAAGTCGTGCCCGATCCACGAAAAGGCGCACCGACTCATATTGCATCAATTGCCCTAAAGAAGGCAAAGGCGTTAAGTTGGGCACTGAAAGGGGAGGGACGCGATAAATCTGCTCACCTGCTATTCTCAACCCCTCCCGACTTGTCGCCAGAACCCATAGGTTTGGGCAAACCTGCAACAACCTTTCCATCAACCGGGCACAAGCACCTACTAAATGCTCACAATTGTCCAGCAGCAACAACAACTTTTTCGGCTTCAAGAAATCTGTCAGCGTCTCAAGGAGCGGTCGCTGTGCCTCTTCCTTCACTCCCAAAGCCGACGCTACTGTCTGCACCACAAGTTCTGTCTCCTTCAATGGCGCCAACTCCACCAACCAAACACCGTCGGGAAAATCTTCCATAACTTCCATCGCCACTTCCAATGCCAATCGTGTCTTTCCACAACCTCCCGTCCCCGTCAGTGTCACCAGCCGAACCTGTTTCAATAGCGCCTTGATTTCCTCCATCTCCCGTTCTCTGCCGATGAAACTGGTTAACGCTATCGGTAAGTTGTTGGGATAAGCCTCCATTGACCGAGGGGTCGTGAACTGATAGGGCAAGGTGGGATGGCAGACCTGAAAAATTTGCTGCCGTCCCTCTAATCCTTTTAGCCGAAACGCTCCCAACTCCCGCACTGCCACATCCTTTGGCAAGGCATCTTTCACTGCTTGCCAGGTTGCATGGGAAATCAAAATCTGCCCACCATATCCTGCCTCACAAATCCGCCTGGCTCGGCTCACCGTGACTCCGTAATAGTCGGGTCGGCTCTGCGCGTCAACAATGAGGAAGGGTTCGCCTGTGTCCATTCCCACTCTCACCTTGAGTTCTCCAACCTCTTCACCCCAATCTTGCTGGGCGATGGCTTGCTGAAGGGCGATGGCGCACCCTATCGCTTCTTTAGCGTTGGTGAAGGCGACCAGAAAACCGTCACCGAGGTTCTTGACCTCAAAGCCACGAAAACGCTCAAAGCACTGACGAAGAAGGGCATTGTGGGTTTCAAGAACCCATCGCCAACGCTCCTTGAGGCGCTCTTGCAGCACTGTAGAGCCTTCTATGTCGGTGAACATCAAGGTCACCGTCCCTGTCGGCAGCCCCTCCCTTGTCATCTCCTTTCACCCCCGTTCAACCGCACACCTTTGATGCCGATGCGCCTTCACTTCATCCCGCCTCCCTTGGCATTTCCGCAGGGCGCGGGAGGTTGGCGGTCGTTCCCTCGCTTCCGACCGCAGGGCGCGGAAGATTTTCCGTTGTCGGTTGCCCATCAGCAGGACGGGGCAAGTTGGCGATGGATTCCAAGTGCGCAACCGCTTCGTTGATTGCCTGACGCACTCGCTCTGAAAGGTTGAACCAGCCCCACCGTGCCATAGACTTCAAGCGGGGCAGCGCCTCCACAGCGTTCCACGCCTTCAACGCTTTTAAGGCGTGAAGGATGTGGCGATTGTTAGGGCTGCGTAGCGCCCGCAGGAAGGCGTCTATGAAGGGCTGACGATAAGGGCGCAAGCGTTCCAAAGCCTCCATGTCGCCCCGCTCCAAGACCCGCTCAAAGGCATCCACCAGTTCCCCCGCCCCAAACCATCGCAATGCTCCCCCTGCCAAGTCCCACAAACGAATGTTGTAAAGCGTCTTGCGTTCCCCCAACAACGGGATTAGGTGAGGAACGACGGAAGGGTCGCCCAAATGGACTAAGGTGGCGCAAACGATGGCACGGAGACGATGATCGCGGTATTGCAGCAATTGCAGGAGCGAGTCCATGTCGCAGGCAGGGTGATCGGCGTTAGGCGAAAGCCTTGCCTCGTTCCAGGGAAGGAAGAACGGCAGTTCCTCGCCCAATAGGAAATCCCACCAATCGGGATAGTCAGTGACGCCGTTGACCAGCCAAATGACGAATTTTCGCAAGCGCTGCAGTTGCCTCTCCAATTCCGCCACCCGTTCCCGCAGCCGTTCGTTTTCCGCCCGCAGCAATATTTCGTCGGAAGGATGCGCCATCATCGGTCACCTGCCGCCGAAAAGCGTCACCCTCATTCTGCCACTCCTTCCCGCTTCACGCCTTCTGCCTCACCGCAACCGCACGACGGGTTCGTCCACTTTCAAGTCTACCTTCCGCACCAAATCGTGGACGGTCATGCGCAGCCATCGGTCGGCATCAATGCGGAAACTGACCCGCAACCTCGCCCCTTTGCCCTGCCCTGGAGGGTCAAGGGGGATGGCTTCATCGCCTTCGTTCAGGCAGATGCAAAAAGCGTGTTCGCCTTCCGTCTTGGGGGTGAACATTTTTCGCCCATCCCCTCGCACCTCCCATTGCACGGGTCGCCCCGCCACGCCGCCGACTTCGCAAATGAACAGGTTGACCGCTGTCTGCCCATCGCGGGCAGGCGCGTAGTAGCGGACGACAAATTCGTTGGGTGTCGGGTAGCGCGTCCCGCGCGGGATGAGCAACTCATACTCCACTCGCTCCTCGTTGCCCTCGCCCGCCACCCGCAAGGCGTAGTCGTGGTAGATGATGTCTTCAACGGGCACACCCATCGCAAACAGGCAAGCGCCCCGCGCCACGCTTTCAAAGGGCAGCCACTCGCGGATTTTTTCTCGCCCGAACATGTCCGCCAAAAGGTTGCGGATTTCGGGCAGCAAAGTGGAGCCGCCTTCCAACAACACCTCGTCAATGTCCCGCTCCCTCAAACCGTGCTTTTCGTCCAACTCCACCATCAACCGCTCCATCGTTTCCTGCACGCTTTGATAAAACCCCCGCTCCGCCAGTAAGCCCGTCAAGCCGTGATAGTCCAGCGTCCCGAAGTCGCGCCCGCGAAAGGTGAAGGTAGCCGTTTGACCGCTGCTGGCAGCGATTTTCACCCGCTCCGCCTCCCATTTGAGCAGCACGCGGTAAGTCGGCAACGCCCGCAACGGTTCTGGGACGAACTTTTGCAACACCCACTTATCCACATCATCGCCACCGACGCGCAAACTTTGTTTCGCCAACACTTCTGCTCGTCCCGTTTCCAACACCTTGCCCCCTTCCATGCGCACCGCCGCCACTTCCAACGAACCTGCGCCAAAGTCAAAAGCGATCAGCGTCACATCCCGCTCCAAATTCACGCCGTAACCCAACGCCGAAGCGACGGGTTCATCCACCGTTCGGAAAGTCAAACCCTTTGCCGAAAAGCGCTGCCGCCGCACAAGCGTCATCAACTGTTGCCAAACTTCCCGCCACCACGCAGCGGGCTTTCGCCACCGCCGGACGATGGAAAGCAATTCGGCTCGGTAAGTTTCGTAAGAGCCACAGGGGACGGCGATGGTCAAGTCGGCGATAGGTTCGCCTGCGTGATTTTCCATCGCCTTGAACAACTCCCGCAGGAAGTAAAAGGCGGCATCGCGGGCGGTGATAGTGACATTGCCGAAGTGCGCCAATGGGCGCTGGCTCTCCGTGCCCAAATAACGCTTGAAGCCGTAAGCAAATCCCGATGCCTGACCATCCCAGTTGTAAGCGATGGCTTTTTGTCCGATGAGCACTTGCTCGCCTTGCGCATCCAGAAGGCAAACGACGGACGGGATCAAAGGCGTTCCTGTGACGGGTTCTGTTCGGGCGATGTCGGGCAAGTTCACGGTGCGGACGCTGCCGTCTCGGTTGGTGCAAATGGTCGTGTTGCTCGTGCCCAAATCAATCGTCCAGCAAACCGCCATGCCCAATCACCTTGCCAGCGATTTGTCTCACAAAGTCATCAGCCATTGCAACACTGTCCGCCCGACAATCGCTAAAGTTTCGGCGCTGCATTTGTCGGGCGTGTCTTGCAGGGTGTGCCAGTAGGGGTAGTCAAAGTCAATGATGTCGGCAGTGGGGATGCCTGCTTCGTTCAATGGCAAATGGTCGTCCATGATGCTCATAGCAGGCGGTTGGAAAAACAGCCCACCATAACCCAGCACCTTCGCCGCCCTCAAAATGCCGTCCACGACTTGCGGGGCGAATTGGCGGGAGAAAGTTTCGTCGGTGCTGCGGAAATCGCGGTCGCCCACCATGTCCAACAAGACGCCCATCTCCGCCCGAAGGTTGACCCCGTTGACGGTCAAATTGCGGGCGAAAAACTTGCTGCCGAAAAACATCCCGCCATCACTCACATCGCCCAAATCTTCGCCGTCAAAGAAGGCGAAGACGACGGTGCGAGGCGGTTGATGGGTTTTCAGGACACGGGCGATTTCCAGTAACACCGCTACGCCCGATGCTCCGTCGTTAGCGCCTGGGATGGGTTTGTTGCGGTTGGCGGGGTTGGGGTCTTGGTCGGCGACAGGACGGGTATCATAGTGGGCGCAAAGGAGCACCTTGCGGTCGCTGCGTCCCTTCAACACGCCCAAAACATTCACCATGCGATAAGTCGCCCCGCGATAAGTGACGGTGAATTCCTGCCGAAGCACTTGCGCCCCTGCTTCCTGCAACTTTTGGGTGATAAGTTGCTGCGTTTGACGGCTCGGTTCAGTGTCAGGGATGCGAGGACCAAAGTTGACTTGTTGGACGAGCAAATCAAAGGCGCGTTGCCCATCAAAGGCATTGACGGCAGGATGGGGTTGAGAAGCGGGGTTGCCGTCATTGGAGTTACTGGCGGGAGACAAAGCGGTGCAACCCCGCCAAAGCAAAAAAGCGACGAAAGCGGCGATGACGCTGACAACTTTCAGCCAAAAGGCAGTCCGCCTCGTCGCTGCCACGCTTTGCCCCTCGGGATGCGACGGTTTCCGAGCCATGAAGATCACCTCAGAAATTTTGGGACGAGGCGCAGGGGGAGTTTGGTGGGGAAAACGCGCCCGGCAGGATTTGAACCTGCGACCCCTGGCTCCGGAGGCCAGTGCTCTGTCCGGGCTGAGCTACGGGCGCATCGGCAAAGGCTAAAACTGTCAAGCCTTTGGCGCGCCCGCTGGGATTTGAACCCAGGACCTCTGGCTCCGCAGGCCAGCGCTCTTTCCGGACTGAGCTACGGGCGCGCTGGCGGAGGGACCGGGATTCGAACCCGGGGGCGAGGCTTTAACCCCGCCACGGCTTAGCAGGCCGTCGCCTTGGACCACTCGGCCATCCCTCCGTGCCGCTGGGCAATTTTAACGCTGCCGTCCTCACGGCGTAACCCTTTTGCTTTCCGCAACTCGGCGCAAGTTACGAACGGGCACGGCTCAGCCAAGCGGCGTCGCCGTCTGTCTTTTTCCGCAATCCACGCTATAATTTGCGTCGGTCACTTTTGCCCCCAAACTCGGTCGGGGTGTAGCGCAGTTTGGTGAGCGCGCTGGCATGGGGGGCCAGAGGTCCCCGGTTCAAATCCGGGCACCCCGACCATTCGCTTTCTGCCCTCGCTTTTCCCATCGCCGATGCAACGATGAGGTGGGCAACAATGAATTCACTGAGCGAGCGAGTGGCTCGCTTGTATGCCGAACACCTTAACCCAGGTTTGGCGCGGCTGATGAAGTTTGCGGGCTTAGAAGCCGTTGAGAGCCACGCCGAAGGCGTTTGGGTTTACGACCACGACGGCAACCGCTATTTGGATTTCCTCGGCGGTTTCGGCGCCCTCAATTTCGGTCATCGCCATCCCATGATTGTCGCCGCCGTCAAAAACCAACTGGACAAGATGCCTTTGTCCAGCCGCGTCTTGTTCAACGAATTGCAGGCGGAGTTAGCCGCCCAACTGGCAGCCTTGACACCGGGCGATTTGCGGTTTTGTTTTTTCTGCCACAGCGGGGCGGAAGCGGTGGAAGCCTGCCTGAAGTTCGCCCGCTTGGCGACAAGGCGACCGAAAATCGTCGCCATGCAAAACGCCTATCACGGCAAGACGCTGGGAGCGCTCAGTGCTTCGGGGCGCGAAGTTTACCGAAAACCTTTTGAGCCATTACTTGGCTGGTTTGTCCATGTTCCCTTCGGCGATGCCGATGCCCTTGCGCAAGTCGTGGACGAGGAAACGGCTGCCGTCCTCGTTGAGCCCGTTCAAGGCGAAGGGGGCGTCATTGTCCCGCCTGACGATTTTTTGCCGACAGTGCGAAAACTTTGCGACCAAGTTGGGGCGTTGCTGATTGCCGACGAAGTGCAAACGGGATTGGGACGGACGGGCAAAAACTTCGCCGTGGAACATTGGCAGGTCGCTCCCGATTTGATGGCGTTGGCGAAATCGTTGGGAGGCGGCATCATGCCGTTGGGCGCAGCGATGGGGACGCAAAAAGTTTTTGAGCCGCTGTTTGACGACCCGCTGCTTCATTCGTCCACGCTGGGCGGAAATCCCTTAGCCTGCGCCGCTGGCTTGGCTGCCTTGCAGGTGTTGCAAGAAGAGCGCCTTGCCGAGCGAGCCGCTGAAATGGGCGATTTGCTCATGACGAAGTTGCGTCAAGTGCAAAGCGAGTTTGCCGAATTGGTCACGGAAGTGCGGGGCAAAGGGTTGCTCATCGGCGTGGAATTTTCGGATGCCGACATCGCCTTGCTGACAGCGGCAGGAATGTTGCAACGGCGTGTCTTGACGGCTTACACCCTCAACAACCCTTGCGTCATTCGCTTAGAGCCGCCCCTCATCGTCCAACCTGAGCACATTGACTTTGCTGTCAACGCCCTCGTTGAAAGCCTCCAACAAGTGCGCCAATTGCTCGTGGCGCTCCGTTGAGTTCACCGCAACCGTTTTGTGCCCTGACGAAGTTCGTTGAGCAAGGCATCGTAAGCGGCGCGGTCAACAGGTAGGGAAACAGGTCCGCCCGAAAAGTGCGAGAGCACGAAGGCGTTCATCAACTCCAACGATTTGATGCCTTCCTCAAAGGGCACAGGCGGTTCGCTGTCGGTCAACACCGCTTGAGCGAAAGCGCGGATGGCAGTGGAATGACCGCGTGGCACTTCCTTGTCAACGGGCACTTCGCTCCATTCCACTTTCGGTCGTCCCCACGCTTCATCGCTTTCCCGCAAGTATTGCAGCAAGGCAGGCTCGTAGCGCCCCAAACGAACGACGCCGCCTTCTAAAATGACCGTTGCTTTGTTGCCCGTGATTTCCAAGCGGGACGGGACGGCGAAAGCGACGCTGCTGATTTGGACGACGAAATGGGCGCCGCCTTCCCACTCCCAAATCGCTGACGCCATGTCCTCCACTTCCACATTGTCGTGGGCAAAATTGGCGATGCGCGCCGTGACCCGATGGGGCAAGCCGAGCAAATAAGCGAGCGTGTCCAAATCGTGGATGCCTTGATTGATGAGCACGCCGCCGCCCTCGCCCCACCAAGTCCCGCGCCATCGCCCTTGCTCGTAGTAAGCCCGAGTGCGGAAGTGATGCCCTTGATACAAACCCCGCACCAATTCGCCCAGTTCGGGCAGCAATCGCTTGACAGTGCGGATGGGCGGGTCCATGCGATGCTGAAAGACGACGCCCGCTTTGCCTTTGGCTCGTTTCGCCACTGCAATCATCCCATCGGCTTCCGAAACGCTGACCGCCATCGGCTTCTCACACAACACATGTTTGCCCGCTTCTAAGGCGGCGATGGCTTGTTCGGCGTGAAGGAAGTGGGGCGTGCAAATGGAGACGACTTCCACCTCGCTGCGGAGAAACTCGCCGTAGTCGGTGAAGCGATGGGGGATGTTAAACTCAGCGCCGAACCGCTCCAACGCTTCGGGGACGATATCGCAGGCGGCATAAAGTTCCACGCCCTCCATGCCCTTCAGGGCTTGGGCGTGGGCGATGCCGATCCCCGCCACGCCCACGATGCCCCATCGTAACGCCATCCCAACTTCGCCTCCTTCCGTCAATTTGCTGCCGAAATTGTAGCGCTTTGCTCCCCATCAAAACCCACACCCCCCCATCAACACCCCGACGATTTCCCGCTGTCGTTCCGCTTCCCGCAACTGCCCCGCAAACATCACCAACACCCGATCGCTTAGCGTTAGCACCTCCTCCAAATCGGTGGACACCAGCAAGATGGCAGCGCCATCGGCACGCAATTGGTTCAGCAACTCATGGACGGTTTTTGTGGACGCTACATCCAAACCTTGGGTCGGGTTGACGAGCAGGAAAAGGCGTTGCGGTTCGGCGAGCGCCATCGCTAATGCCCAACGCTGTCGGTTGCCCCCCGACAAATTGATGAGGGAAGCGTCCACACTGGGCGCTCGCACCCCGAACCGTTGTCGCCACCCTTCCGCCATCGCCCGCATCTTCGCCCAATTCAGCCACCAACCTTGCTCTTCCACTTGCCGACGCAAGGCGGCGTTGCGGGTCAAACTCCATGCCAAAACGAGCATCCGTCGCGTCGGGTCAGGAGGCAACAATGCTGCCCCGTTGCGCCACCATTTGCAAGGCGACGCAAAACCCTTTGCACCCATGAACCAAATTTCGCCCCGCTCCCATCGCCGCAATCCCCAGATGGCTTCCATCAACTCCTGCTGCCCGTTGCCATCCACGCCCGCAATCCCGACGATCTCTCCTGACCGCACGGTGAAACCGACGCCTTTCACTGCCCACCTGCCGTCATCACCCCGAACCCACAAATCCCGAACTTGCAACACAACTTCGCCAACTTGCCCCCTTGACATTTTCGCCTCGGTGACCATCGCCTCGCCGACCATCAGCCGCGCCAATTCCTCCGTCGGTGTCGTCGCAGGGACAGTGGCGACTTTTCGTCCTTGCCGCAACACGGTCACCCGATCCGCAACTTGAGCGACTTCGGAAAGGCGATGGGTGATGACGATGACGGCTCGGTCAGCGGCGACGAAGCGCCGCAGCAAGCCAAAGAGCGCCTCCGTTTCGGTCGGCGTCAGCACGGAAGTCGGTTCGTCCAAAATCAGCAAGCGAGGATTGACCGCCAGCGCCTTCAAGATTTCCAACCGTTGTCGCTCACCGACCGACAGCGCCGCCACTTCCGCATCCCAGCGCGACTGCCATCCCAATTCGTCGGCTAACTCTTTCGCTCGCTTTATTGCCCGCCGATCCCGTAATGCCAAGCGCAAATTTTCGTCGGCGGTCAAAGGGAGCACAAGGGTGAAAGTTTGAGCGACCATCGCCACGCCCTGCCGTTGGGCTTCCTGCGGGGCGAAGCGGGTGATGCGTTTGCCGTCCAGCCAAACTTCTCCCGCATCAGGTGACAAACGCCCCGCCAAAATGCGCATCAGCGTCGTCTTGCCCGCCCCGTTCTCGCCGAGCAAGGCATGAACTTCGCCCCCTTCAACTTCCAGCGATGCGCCGTCCAATGCCGTCACCGCACCAAACCGCTTGACGATATTGTCCATCCGCACCAACGCCATCGCTTTTGTCACCTTCGCTCTCACAACTTCGGCAAGTCAACAGGGACGCCGTGTTGCTCCGCAGATTGGCGGGCGCCTTCAATGAAAGCGACAATCTCCAGCGTCTCGGTGATGTCCAATGGCGGACGGCGCGTTGCGAACATCGCTACGACTCGCTTGAGCAATTCGCGGTAGATGAAGCGGGTGTCAACGGTTGTCGTCCACACCTGTTTTTCGCAGATGACGGTGAAACCGTAACTGTGAGCGCCCTTGCGGATGCCCCGCACCGTCCCGATGCGCCCGTCTGCCCACTCACCGACGACAACTTCGCCGTCATCGTGATACACGCACCGAACCCGCCGACACCCTTTGCCCATCAGGGCAAAAAGCGTCTCCACACCATGAATGCCGTAATGAAACAAGCCGGGGTTTTTCGGATGGGTCGGTGCAGGCGAGAAGGTGTCAGCGGCGACGACTTTGCCCCATTGCGTCGCTTGCTCATGAACTTTTTGCACCTCCAACGCATAGCGCAGGGATGAACTGGAAAAGAGAGGAGCGTTGTGCTTAGCGGCGATGTCCGCCATCCGCAGCGCATCGCTGAGCGAACAGGCAAAGGGTTTGTCCACGAAGACAGCCATCCCCGCTTCCAAAAAAGGCTTGGCTCGCGCCAAATGGACGCTGCCGTCTTGCGAAAGCACCATCACGGTGTCCACACTCTTGCGCAACTCATCCAAACTGTCCACAAAGCGAACACCCAACTCCTCTCGCAGGATGCGGTTGTATTCGCGGTGGCGCTCTTCGGGCAAGATAGCCGATGGCGCCGTCCACGCCGCCACGACTTGCGCCCCGTCCACCCATTGCTCTTCAGCGATGCCGATGTGATTGATTCGCTTCGTGAATTCAACGGCATGGGAAGTGTCCGTATCCACGATGCCGACGCGCATATCGCTGCCTCCTCGTTGGTGCCCTCAAGTTGCGGTCTTGGGTGTGCAAAAATTGTGGCGCTGTCTTGTCCACCAGCGATTTTTGGGGGCTGCAAGGATGGAACGAGCGAAGCGATTGCTCTTCGCCATCGTGGCGTTGGATTTGCTGGGCTTTGGGATGGTCATCCCGCAACTGGGTCCTTACGCCCATGCGTTGGGAGCGCCCGAATGGTTGGTGGGCATTTTGTTCGCCACTTACTCGGCGATGCAGTTTTTGTTTGCGCCTGTGTGGGGAAGTTTATCGGATCAGGTGGGACGACGCCCCATCTTGATGGTGTCGCTGGCGGGCTCGGTCATCGGCTACTTGCTCTTCGCTGCCGCCAACTCGGTGGCGATGCTGTTTGCCTCACGGTTGATTGCGGGCATCGCTGCCGCCAACCTCTCGGTCGCCCAAGCCTACTTGGCGGACATCACCCCGCCGTCGGAACGAGCGGGGGCGATGGGATTGGTCGGAGCAGCCTTCGGGATTGGGTTCGTGTTGGGTCCGTCATTGGGCGGTTTGCTGGGACGCTTCGGAGGCATTCATGCCGTCGGGTTGAGTGCGGCGATTTTTTCGTCATTAGCGTTGCTGGGCGCTTGGCGCTTTTTGCCCGAACCATCGCAGCGCCAATCATCCCGTTCCCTCTCCCGTTGGGCAACGCTTCATCAAGTCTGGCGAAATCGCCCCTTGCTCCTTTGCATCGCCCTTTTCTTCTTCGCCACCTTCGCCGTCGCCAACTTGCAATTTAGCCTTCCCCTCTTTTTGCCCTTGCGCTGGCATTGGACGGTGGAAGAAACGGGATGGCGAGTCGGTGTGTTGCTGAGTTTTGCAGGGTTGCTGATGGGGGCGCTGCAAGGGGTGGCAGTGGGGCAATGGGCGAAACGCTATGGAGAAGCCCGATTGGTGATCAGTGGGATGGGTTGGATCGCCATCGGATTGGCGATGTTGCCATTAGTCTCCCACTGGCACTGGCTTTATCTGCCTCTCGCTGTCCTTGCCGTCGGTGGGGCGATGGCACAGCCGACCCTTGCCAGCCTCGTCTCGCAATGCAGTCCCGAAGAAATGCGGGGAAGCATCATGGGCGTTTATCAAAGTGCGGGCAGTCTCGCCCGCATCTTGGGACCGTTGTGGGCGGGCTTTTGGTTTCACCTCGCCCCCGTCTTTCCCTTCTGGACAGCGGCAGCAATCATGGCAGTCGTATGGCTTTTCAGTTGGCGACTGCTACAAATCCCCGCCCCCGTCGGGGAGTGAGAGAAGCGGCTCCTCATGCCTGAAAGGGCACTTACCCCTCAGCGTTTTGTGCGCAAATGTCCGACTCCCGCCAAACAGAAGGCAGGCAAGTCGTTTGAGCGATTTGGGCGGTGGGGAGCAAAGCCGTGAGAGCCTTGGCGATGAGGGCGACAGCAAGGTGGACGCCTTTCGTCGGGTCGGCGTGGCTGGCTTCGTGCAACCGAACCAAAATGCCTTGACCGTGCGGATGAACGACGACGAAAAAGCGCTGGGTCAGTTTGCCTTCGGCGACGATGACATCCAACAGCAAACGCTCATCGCTGCGGTAGGCTTCCTTGACGACAATGACACCATCTTCGCTTCGCCACAATACTTCACGGGACACATCCCGCCAAAGACGCTCCCAATCAATGGGTTGCCCAACATGCAATTCCACTTGCGGCATCGGTTCATCGCCTCGCAACGCAGCCAACGGATAGACGGACGCAAGCCAATCGGGTTCGGCGACAGACTGAACTTTTCGGAAACCGAGGTAAAACAAGGGTCGTCCCAGCGCCTTCCACTTGCGGGCATATTTGGTGTCGTAGTAGTCAGACAGTTCGGAACGCATCGGCACCTCCCAAAGGGGCGCATAAGCAGGGCAGGCAGAAAAGAACGCTAAGACTTCCCGTGCATAAGGCTCGTAATCAGTGACCATGACGAAAGTGCCGCCGACACAAAGGCGCGATGCCAAAAGCCATGCGAAGGCTTCGTCCACCAGCCGCCGCTTTTGATGCCGTCGCTTGTGCCAAGGGTCGGGAAAGTTGAGCCAAAGCCCTGAAAGGCTTTCAGACGCAAAGAGCCGCGAGAGGGCTTGACTTCCTTCCATCGGTAGCAGACGGACATTAGTCAAGCCTTCCTTGCGGATGCGATTGCGCGCCTTGATCAAAAACTCGCGGGCGATTTCTGCGCCGAGGCAATTGGCATCGGGATGGCGTTTCGCCAGCCAAACGAGGAATTCGCCGTTGCCAATCCCGATTTCCAACAGCAAAGGGGCATCCCGCCCGAAGACAGTTGCCCAATCGGGACGGACAGGCAACGCTATCGGGCGCAAGACGATGCCGTCCGACGAGACAAGGGACGCCATCGGATTGAGAACCCTAAGGGCATCCATTCTTTGTCATCATCCTCCGAGGGAAGCGGGATGGGCAACTGCGTTAGCAGTGGCAAAAGCAATGCGCCCAGCGTTTCGTAAGCCCGCTGCGATTTCAGCAATGCAGGGATGCCCAAACCGAAAGCGGGGTAACCGATCCGCAAATCGGCGCCGAGCGTCCAAAGTCCCTCCGCCATCCCGAACCTATCAATGGCACTGACAAGCAAAACTTTTCGCCTGTGAAAATCAACGACTCCCTCTCGTTGAAGCCAATGAATTGCCTCCCGCTCCATCGTGTCTTTCAGACCCGAGCCGTCAACGACAGGGGTTTGCTTGACCAGTTGAGCGAGTTTCAGCGCTTCCCTCAAAGCGTATTTTCGCTTGCCGCACCGAACCCAAATGTCCATCCCGCCAAAGCACAAAGCATCAACTTTGCCGTCCAGTTGCTGGAGCAAATCGGCAAACTTTCGCAAATCCCCGTCAGTTCCGATTCGCTCAATCAGAAACCGCTCGCCAAAAAATTCCGCTTCAACCTTCTTGTCCCGCTTAGACGAGCCCAAACTCACGCTAACGACCCGCTTCATCGCCTTCGCTCTCCCACTTGACATGGTAGACAACCATTTCATCCCCGCCACAAATGACATTATGAGCCAATTTGACCCGATAAATCGGCTTCAATTCCGGGCGACGGGAAAGGCGTGGATACCAATTGGGGAAGATAACGATGTAGTCCACTTTGCGTCGCCTCAGGAACTCCCAAACGCCTTCTTCGTTCGCTCCAAAGATGCCCGTCCCTTGACGATTATATGCGAAAGGCAGGATTTCGGGCGTGACTAAACCGCAGGTGTCAATAATTCGTCGTTCTGAGAAGAAAGCGATAGCGCCGATGTCATTGGTGGCGATGAGAGCGTTTGGTGGTGTGTTTTGAGCCAACCATTTGCCTATGTGAACTTGCATGTGGGTTGTGTTTTGAACCATCCATCCGTGTTCGTTAACCCAGATTAGACCGGGAATTGAACCGATGACCCAAAGGGGCAACTTCCTCCATCTCTTGCTCCAAACCGAGCCGAAAACTAACGCCAAAATTGAGGCTGGCAAGTGGTAGCGGGTGAAATAAATGCTCGTGTGCGCGAAGCGATGGACAACACAACGAATCGTTGTGAACATGAAGGGAACTGCCAGCAGGAAAAGCGATTGCCAATCTCGTTCGTTACATTTTCTCTTGACCGCTTCCACAAAAGCAAGGAAGGCTGTTGGATTTATCCCCAGCCAAAAAATGAAAAGCGCGATGCCAACCGAGATGGTGACCAGTGCGCTGGAATGGACTTGAGGAAATTTAGCCTTAGCGAGATAAGTTGCTGGAAACGGAGTGCCCGTGTGTTTGAAGTTGAAAGCAACCCAAGGGGAAATGAGAAGCGCAACTAAGAAAGTCATGCCGATGAGCAGAAGCAAACTCCTTTGGCGATGCATCAAAAGTTTGTGCAGCGCTAAAAGGGCGAAGAAAGCCAAAGACTCAGGTCGGGTCAAAGTTGCCATCCCCCAAATGAAGCCTTCCAGCAACCATTGTGGTGACGGTTGAGCCAGAAACCGAATGTGCCACCAAAATCCCAACATGACCGAAAACACCCACAAACTCGTCTCCATGCCCGAAAGAGAGGCAGTGACCAGAAGAGGGGAGAGGGCGACAGCCCAACCGGCAATTTCGCTCTCGTCTGTAGTTTGCAATTGCTGTGCAATCTTGAGTCCGACAGCGATAGTCCCCAACCCAGCCAAGATGCCCGTCAACTTCATCGGCAAAACGAATTGTCCTGTCAATTTGTAGCCGATAGCGGATAGCACGACCCAAAGGGCAGACGAGAAGCCGGGGACAGGTTCGCCCGGATTGTAACTGAACCCGAAACCGTTTGCGAGGTTACGGGCGAACTGGGCGAAAATCCAAGCATCATCGGTGACAAGACTTATTTGACCTGCCCTGAACTTTTCCATCAGCAGGTAAATTCCGCAAAGGCAAAGGAAGGCAAGATAGGGTTGCCATTGCCTACGCAAAAGTCTCCCCTCCTAAAGCGTGAAGTTTGATTGTCCAAGCACATAACGGCGTATAGAAAAGCCATTTCTTCTCATCTTCGCCTCGCCTTCCCTTGTCGGATGCCGATAGCGACCCGATAAGTTGCCACAGCAGTTGGCATTGGATAAGTCCGCCATTGAACTTGATGCTTGGGAAAATGAGTAATATCACGCTCTATCGCCCACCCCCAGACGACGAACACAAATGCATCGGCGTGATCCATGAGCCGCTGAAGGGCAGTCTTTTGCATGCGCAAAGGAAGCAATTCGTAAAGGCGTAAATCGGGGCGGGTTTGCCTTAAGTGGAAGTAAGGGTCAGGGGCGCAAAAGAGAACGACCATCCCTTCGGGCGGCAGTTGCCGTTCCAATTGGGCATAAAATTGCTGATAAGTTCGCTGCAAAGGGGGGACGGCGAGGAGGCAACGAGCCACTTGAAGGCTTTGAAACATCGTCCAGAGTGCAATAAGGACAGCCAAGACCCGTTGGGTTCGTCGCATCGGTTGTAAGCGGATAAGGGAGAAAAGGAACGCCACTGTCAACAGGTAACCGAAAGGCGTGAACCATCCCAAATACCACATCTCGGCGTTCAAGGCAGCAGTCAAGTAGGCGATAAAGAGTGCCAACCATTTCCATCGTTGCAATGAGAAAACACCCCGTTTCACCATCAGTGCAGTCGCACCGAAGACGGATATCCACGGTGGCATATTGGAAGGGCATAAAGCAAAGATGTTGCCCAACCCTCCGAGCATAAGGGCATGGGCGAAGAATTGCAGTGCCGTCCGTTCTGCCTTCCGTTGGAAGGTGGCGCGCAATTGGGCGATAAATGACGACCAATCTTGGGCGCCATAACTAACCCACAACACCAGACCAATGAGGATGGGCAACCCGAAAAGCGTCAAACCTTTCCAACGATGCTGCATCAACAAGAGCAAAGCCAACAAACCGACGACAGGCACGGCAAGCAAATGCGTCAGAATTGCCAATGCCCCCAAAAGACCCGCCAGCAAAAACCAACGATTATCAGAGCGTTCCCAGCCTTCCGTGAAGGTCAGCAACATGGCAAGGGTGAAAATCAGGCACAAAGCATCCATGCGGGCGATGTTGCTGTTGAGTTGATAGGCGATGTCCAACGCCGTCCAGTGGACGGCTAAGAGCGCCCACGCAGGCTGAAGCCCCCAGCGACGGGCAAGGACAAAGAGCAAGATCAAACCCAGCACGCCCAAACATTGATTGAAAGCCCGAAGCGCCCCCAACTCAAATCCGAATGTCCGACCCCAAAGGCTGACGGCAAGGAAATAGACAGGAACTTGCAAATAAGCCCGCTTTGCGATGCCAGGCAAAAGGTCATCACAAACAGGGGCACCCATCCCCTTGCCATTCGCCAAATTTTCTGCCGGCTGAGTGTAAACGATTTCGTCAGGCGGCCAAGGGCAAGGGATAGTTAGCCCGTAGAAACGCAGGACGAGCAGGAAGCAGCCGCAAAGGATGAACAACACCGCGACGACAAGACAATCCCGCTTCCTTGTGACAGACACCAAAAAGGTCACCTTCCCCTCAAGGCTGGGATAGGGTTACTGTTGCTTACTCACGAACTTCACCTTCCCTCAAAGCATAAAGTTTAACTAACCAAGTCCCCAAAGAAGCGTTGGAAAACTCACCCTCTTATCTGCTTTCTCAGAGGGATACCGTGTTTTTGCTCCCCCTTTGTTAACCCGACGGAGAAATCAGTTTGGTGTAAGGTTCGCTTTAACGCCTCTTGTGTCATAGGTGCTGGGAACAGTTGGATGAAATGCCAATGCTGTAGGGTAGGGAAAGGGTCAGGAAATCCGTGAAGCAAAACTTGAACACCCTTGAGCAAAACTTAGGTTGACAGGTTGGAGTGCTCGTCTCTCGTTTCGGACAGGAGATTAAAAATCCCCCCGAATGCGTTCTCGTGACCCTGACCAGCGCAATTTCTTCAATCCCGACGATGTGTTGCTTCAATGCGTGTTAAGGGAGCAGCCTTGTTCCAAAGCAAATTTTGACGGCGGCGACATTTTGGGATCTGAATCAGTCGCCTTTGCTGCCACATCCTTGCGGGCTGGCTCTTTAGGGAAGGGAAAAGTCACGCCATAATGGGAAAGAACGGCCAAGGAAACTGCCGCTGATTGCCAGCAAACCCAAGAAAACCCACCAACACTGCCTGATAGACAGTTGCCTGATCATACACACCCTTCTTCCGTTCCTTTCCCGACCGGCGAGCGGCAGGGTCGTCAACTCAGCAACAGATTAGGGATGGTCGGTCAGGGCTTGACAATTTTCCACTCCCAACAATCGTTAGCCATCGCTGCCGTGTCTCGTAACCATTTGGCGTGACCGTCCACAAAGTTGTAAACCGACCCATCAAAGTGGCGCCATGGATAGACCCAGCCAGGTTGATCGAAGATTGCGATAGAGCAAGGTGGTGTGGGGAAATCTTGGCGGGGTTCTATCACCCAGTCACTGTCGTCGTTTTCGCCCAACAGAAAAGTGCGAGCAGGTTCTTGGAAAACAGCGATAGCGTAAACACCCCGTTCTGCCCATTCTG